>Ga0247808_10000199_pt1 | contig 35269 bp, 38 predicted proteins | sample UWRJL089202R1_FD_179914 | JGI IMG/M metagenome (GOLD analysis project Ga0247808, IMG submission 179914) | Plant litter microbial communities from Arlington Agricultural Research Station in Wisconsin, United States - UWRJ-L089-202R-1 | ecosystem: Environmental > Terrestrial > Plant litter >... | reverse complement strand
TGGCGAAGACCTCGTCGAGCTTGTGGCTGATGAACACGATCGACAGGCCGCGGCTCTTGAGTTCGAGCACGATCTTGAGCAGCCGCTTCACCTCGTTGGTGGTGAGGGCGGTGGTCGGTTCGTCCATGAACAGAATGCGCGCATCCATGCTCAGTGCCCGAGCGATGGCCACGAGCTGCTTGTTGGCCACCGAGAGGGTGGAGACCCGGTCGTCCAGGGGAAGCTCGACGCCCACCCTGGCGAGCTGTTCGGAGGCGATGGTGCGCATCGTGGAGCGCTTCACCAGGCGGGAGCCGTCGTGCATCATGCGGTTCATCGCGATGTTCTCTGCCACCGAGAGATGGTCGAAGAGGGAGAGGTCCTGGTAGATGACTTGCACGCCGGCGCTGATCGCGGCCCGCGGGCCCTGGCTGTCGACCCGGCTGCCGTCGATGGCCACGCTGCCGGCGCTGGGCGCGTAGACGCCGGAGACGATCTTGACGAAGGTGGACTTGCCCGAGCCGTTCTCGCCGGCGAGGCAGAGGATCTCGCCTTCGCCGATCGAGAGGTTGATGGTGTCGAGTGCGGTCACCCCACCGAATGCGATGGAGAGGTTTTCCGCGATGAGGATGGGGTTGCCCATGATCGCTCTATTCGTGAGTAGAAGAGGAGCGCGGCCCCGTCACGGGAGGACGGTCGCGCAAGAAGGGGGCGTGCTGCGGGGAATCGTGCGGAGCCGGGTGGTGGCGTCAGCGGGAGTTGGACGCCACCACCGGAATCCGGTGAATCGGTCGTGCGTGGTGCTGCCTAGAACGGGTACTTGCCGCCGGGGTACTGGCCCTTTTCGATCATCAGGATCGCGGCACCGGTGATGAGCTTGCCGTCGACGGTGACGTCGTCATAGCCCTCGAACTTGAGGTCGTTACCCGACTCCACGGCACGGTCCTGCAGCACGGCCAAGGCGACGGCGTTGGCAGCGTAGCCGGCGCCTGCGGGGTTCCAGGCCTGTGCCGAACCCACCACGTCTTCTTCGAGGTAGGGGCCGGCCACCGAGGGCAGGCTCAGCATCGAGGTGGCGATGTTGGTGAGGTTCTTCTCCTTGAGCACGGCGGCGAAGTTCGCGCCGGCCGAGACCGAGGTGCCGATGAAGCCGCCGAGGTCGGGGTACGCCTTGAGGATCTCCAGGGCGTTGTCGCGGGCCTTGGAGTCGTCGTTGTCGTCTTCGTAGGGCTGCGCCGACACCGGGGTGATGTCGGGGTAGTTGGCCTGGAGGTAGGCGACGCCGGCGTTGTACCAGGCCATGTGGGTCTCACTGGTGAGCGAGCCGACCTCGCCGACGAAGGTGCCCTTGCCGCCCATCTGGCCGGCGAGCTGCTCGAACATCTTCTCGCCGAACTCGGCGTTGTCGAAAGCTTCGAGGTCGTAGTCGACGCTCTCGGTCGCGGCGAGCGCCGGGGCCTCGTGGGTGATGACCACGATGCCTGCGTCGCGGGCCTTCTTGAGCACCGGCGCGATCGACTGCGGGTCGTTGGGCACTACGACGAGGGCATCCACACCCTGGGCGATGAGGTCCTCGACGATCTGCACCTGCTTGGCAGGGTCGCCGGTGTCCGGGCCCGTCTGCCAGGCCTCGACGACATCGCCGTTGTCGGCATTGAATTGATCGACGCCGGTGCGCATGGCTTCGAACCAGGAGATTCCCTCGACCTTGGACACCGTGGCGATGCGGAAGACTTCACCGTCGGAGCCGCCGGCAGCGGTGGCGCCCCCGGTCTCTCCGACGGTGCCACACCCGGCCAGCAGGGCGGTCGCCGCGATCGCGGTGACCGTGAGGCCGAGAAGATTGGTTGGACGCTTCATAACTGTTCTCCTTTGAACGTAGCTGTGTTACAAGAAACCCCTGGCAATCGCAACGGCCGGGACGGTTGTAACAGTAAAGCACAAATTGTCACGAAAGCGAGCAAATCTTTTTTCCGCCCAGATCCCTGCCCACCACCCGCCTTTGTGCAGGAAACCCGAGAAATGCCGACCAAACAGAGGCAATACAATTTGTGACATTTCTGGTACGTTTCGTTACATCGCCCTCGGTCGTGCCGTTTGTAACGGTTGGATACCATCCTGAGCGGCGAACACGAACAAAGGGGTTCCAGTGAAGAGTCTGTGGCAGACGCCCACATCCGACGGGCAGAGCGCCCTCGACGAATGCGTGCAAGGGTCGCGCACCATCGGGGCGCATGAGGCCCTGGTGTTGCATGGCGGCGGCAACTCCTCGATCAAGGACACCGTCACCGATGTCACCGGCGCCGACCTCGACGTGATCTACGTCAAGGGCAGCGGCTGGGACATGGCCACGATCAAGCCGCAGGGGTTCGCCCCGTTGCGGCTCACCCGGCTGCGCGAGCTACTCACGATCGACGCCATCACCGACGCCGCGCTGGTGAACGAGCTGCGCTGCGCACTGTTGGATGCGTCGGCACCCGACCCGTCGATCGAGTCGCTGCTCCACGCCCTGCTGCCCTACCGGGCGGTGCTGCACTCGCACGCCGACGTGATCGTCTCGCTCACCAACCAGCCCGATCCGGCAGCGGCCGTCACCGAGCTCTTCGGCGACTCGGTGGTGCTCATCCCCTATGTCATGCCTGGTTTCGACCTCGCCCGGCTCGCCAACGAGCTCTGGCCGAAGCTTGCGACCGAGAAGACCCGGGGCATGGTGTTGCTCAACCACGGCCTATTCACCTTCGGCGACACCATGGCCGAGGCCTACAGCCGGCACCTCGAGTTCATCTCGACCGCCGAGGCTGCCGTCACGGGCGACGCCGCGGAGCCGGCAGCATCGGCCGCATCCGTCGAGCCAGCCGCGTCCGCGCCGGCCGCGGCCGACCCTCTGGCCACCGCTCGGTTACGCCGTGCCATCTCTGCGCACGCGGGCCGCCCGATGATCGTGGGCCACCACACCGCGACCAGGGTGTGGGATTTCGTCGGCCGCGCCGACCTGGCCGAGATCGCCTCCCGCGGGCCGGCCACCCCCGACCACATCATTCGCACCAAGCGGCTGCCGCTGGTGGGTAGAGGTGTCGATGCCGCCGGAGTAGACGGCTACGTTGCCGACTACCGGGCCTACTTTGAGCGAAACCGGGGCCGTTCGGCAGTGCCGCTGGATATTCTGGACCCCACCCCACGGTTCATCCTCGACCCGGAACAGGGAATGTTCACGGTGGGCAAAACCATCAAGGATGCCAACATCGTGCGCGATATCGCGTTGCACACCTTCGACGTGATCGAAGCCGGCGAACGGCTCGGCAGCTACACGGCCTTGCCGGAGGGTGAGTTGTTCGACATCGAATACTGGGACCTCGAGCAGGCCAAGCTGCGCATGGGCGGCGCACCAGCCGAGCTCACCGGCCAGGTGGCCCTGGTCACCGGGGCGGCGTCCGGTATAGGCCGCAGCATCGCGAAACACCTGCTCGACCTCGGCGCCTGCGTGGTCGGCATCGACATCTCGCCCGGCGTGACTGACAGCTTCTCGGGGGCGGGCTGGCTGGGCATCCCGGCCGACGTGCGGGACCGGGCCGCGCTGGCCGACGCGTTGAGTCAGACCGTCACACACTTCGGCGGTCTCGACATCCTCGTGGTCGCTGCCGGAGTCTTCGCCGAGAGCGCCCCCATCACCTCGCTGGATGGCGCCGTCTGGGACCGCACCCTGGCCATCAACGTGGGCTCGGTACAGACCCTGTTCGCGCTAGCCCAGCCGCTGCTGGCCGAGTCGCCCAGCTACGGCCGGGTTGTCGTGATCGGCTCGAAGAACTTCGCCGCCCCCGGACCCGGCGCCGCCGCCTACTCCGCGTCGAAGGCTGCGCTCACGCAGCTGGCCCGGGTGGCCGCCCTGGAGTGGGCGCGTGACGGCATCCGGGTGAACACCGTGCACCCCGACGCGGTCTTCGACACCGCCCTGTGGACGCCAGAGCTACTAGCCGAGCGGGCCGAGAAGTACGGCGTGAGCATCGACGAGTACAAGCGCCGCAACCTGCTCTCCACCGAGGTGACCAGCCTAGACGTGGCCCACATGGTGGGCGCGATGGTCACCGCCACCTTCCAGTCCACCACCGGCGCGCAGGTACCCGTCGACGGTGGCAACGACAGGGTCATCTAGCTCGAGCTCAGCAGCATCCGCCACACCGCTGCCGCCGTCGGGGGGTTGGCGGTGCGGCATCCGAACCAGCAAGATTCACTGAACGCGGCAATGGCTGCACCACATCCAACGGAGGAACAATGACGTCTCGAGTGATTTGCATGGGGGCGCACATCGCCGATGCGCTCGGCTGGCCATTCACGGCAGTGCCGCCCGGCCAACACCTCGAGTTCATCGAGCAGATCAAGTTCACCGTGGCCGGCACCGCCGCCGCGCCGTCGGTGAACCTGGCTAAGCTCGGTGTCGACGTGGCCACCGTCGGCCGTATCGGCAAAGACACCATCGGTGACTTCGTGCGCGCCACCATGGCTGGATACGGGGTCAACACCGAACACCTCGTGGTCGACCCCACCCGGCAGACGTCGGCCAGCCTGCTGCCGATCCGCCGTGACGGCTCCCGGCCGGCGCTACACGTGATCGGTGCCAACGCCGGCCTCACCGAAGCGGATGTGCCCTGGCACATCGTAGAGAAGGCCGAGATCTTCCACCTCGGCGGGGCCTTCATCCTGCCAGGCCTTGACGGCGCCCCGATGGCCCGGGTGCTCAAGCGGGTGAAGGAGCTCGGCCTCACCGTCACGATGGACTTCTTGATGAGCCCGCGCGACGACGCGCAGAGTCTGATCGGGCCGTCGCTGCAGTACGTGGACTACCTGATGCCCAACATCGAAGAGGCTGGCTGGCTGGTCGGCAGCGAGGACCGGCAGGAGATCATTACCTGGCTGCACGGCCAGGGTGCCGGGCACACGGTGCTCACCATGGGCGGCGACGGCGTGAGCATCGCCGCGAATGGCGACGCCGAGACCGTGCTGCCCGCCTATGCGATCGACGTGGTCGATACCACCGGCTGCGGCGACGCATTCACTTCCGGCCTCATCTCAGGCCTTCTCGACGGTCTCGACGTGATCGGCGCATCCGAGCGCGGACTTGCCTGCGGCAGCCTCGTGGCCACCGGGCTCGGCTCGGATGCAGGCATAGTCGACCGCGAACAGGTCGCCGAGTTCCAGCGTAGCCAGCCCCGTCTCGCGGTCTGAAGCTCCGGACCGCCCCAACCGCACGCGCCAGGACGGCAATGTGCCAAGCTAGCGATGCCGCTGGCGCCACAGAAAGGACGGATGCTGATCATGCCGACAATCCACCCCGTGAGCCATGTCTGACACACCGGTTGACGACGCGACGCCTCACGACGCCCCGCATGCGCGCGCCCGAACAAAGGCTGCCCGGCTCAGCCTGATCGGTGAGTTGGTCAACCAACGTGGGTTCGTGAGCGTGGACGACCTCACGGAGCAGCTGGGCGTAAGCCGCATGACCGTGCATCGCGACCTCGAAGAACTGCAGCGCATGAGTATTCTGCGCAAGGTGCGCGGCGGCGCATCCGCTCATCGGTCGACGCAGTTCGAGAGCGACCTCCAGTTTCGCTCGATGAGCGCCATCGAAGAGAAGAAGAAGATGGCCAAGGTGGCCGCCGAACTCGTCTCGGAGGGGGACGTCGTGATCGTGGACGACTCGACCACCTCTCTGGAGGTGGTGCCACTGCTCATCTCCCGGTCTCCTGTGACCATCATCACCAACTTCCTGCCGGCCATTCAACAGGTGAGCAACCACCCCGACGTCCACCTGATCGCGCTTGGCGGCGAGTACACACCGCGCTACCAATCGTTTCTCGGCGTGATGTGCGAGCGCAGTCTGGCCGACCTGTACGCCGATGTGCTGTTCGCCTCCTCGTCCGCGGTGCGAGGGGTGGACGTTTACCACCAGGACCAGCGCATCGTCACTGCCAAGCGGGCCATGATGGCCGCCGCGCAGACCCGCGTGTTGATGGTCGATCACAGCAAGATCGACCACGGTGCACTCCACCGGCTGGGCAGTATCGACGAGTTCACTCACATCATCGTGGACGACAAGGTGGATCCGGCTGTGGTCAAGACCTTCGAAGAGGCCGGCGTGATCGTCCTGGTCGCCTCCTGACCGGCGCCCAGCTCAACACCGGCGCGTGCCACGATGGTCAGCACAGTACCCGTCAGACCATCGTCGAGAGGTGACCCGATGTCCGGCTCCGCCGTAGTCACGCCGATCGCACCGCGCCTCCAGGCCGACCGCTACCCGGTGCCCGATGTGGCGCGCGGCGTGGCGATCATGGCGATGCTCGTCGCGCACGCCGGGCCGGTCATGACCGCCCAACCGGCCGCCACCCTGTTCCTGCAGGGGCAGCTCAACGACGTCGCCTCGCCGCTGTTCGCCACCACGATGGGCGCCGCCGCGGCGATCGTGCTGGCCAAGGCGGGCAGCAATCGCGGGGCGGTGCGGGCCGTGATCGTGCAGAACGTCATCCGCGGCGCGATCCTGGTGGGGCTTGGCCTGTGGCTGGCCACCTGGGGCAGCTGGATCGCGGTCGTGCTGTCGTTCCTGGGCATCGTGCTGGCCGTCGGCACCCCGTTGGTGCTGCTGCGCACCCGCCTGTTGATCGCCGTGCTCGGCGTGGTGCTCGTGCTGGGCGCGCCGCTCAACGAGGCGGTCCTGGCGGCCACCGGCCCGCTGATCACCGAGGGCGAGCGCACCCCGGCGAGCTTCCTGCTCGAGTGGATCTTCCTCAGCCCGCACTACCGGGTGACCAATCTGCTGCCCTGGTTCCTGTTCGGCGCGCTGTTGTTCCGCATCCGCTTCGGCGGCCGCACCGCCGGCTGGGTGCTGCTGGCGATCGCCGTGCCCGCGTGGTTCGCCGACCCGCTGATCCGAAGCATCACCGGCGCCGAATTCAGCCCAACGGGCAGCTATCTCGACACCCTGCACGACACCGGGTTGGTGCTGCTGGTGCTCGGCCTCATCATGTTGCTCAACTCGATCCGCCACAGGCCTGCCGAGACCGTTGTGCGCGCGGTCTTCCTGCCCTTACGGGCGATCGGCTCGATCTCGCTGTCGCTCTACGTGTTCCAGGTGGGGGTGGTGGCGCTGATGTACAAGAACGGCATCCGCTTCGGCAGCACCGACCCGGTGGCCTGGCTGGTCCTCGTCGTGGGCGTGCCCATCGTGGGCATCCTCTGGTGGCGGTTCGTGGGCCGAGGGCCGATCGAATGGCTGATCGGCGTGGTCAGCGGTCGGTACCGCCCCGGCTTCTTCCGGCGCCCGCGAGAGCGGTGAAAGTGCCGCTTCACGACGCTGAGGTAGCCATATCCCCGCTCTCGCGGAGCCTTATGGCGCGTGCTACCGTCGGGGCATGACCCCGCAGGAGCTCGAGAACCTGGTGTGCCTGCGCCGCGCGCGTGACCTCATCGACCGGGAGTATGCCCAACCGCTGGACGTGCCCACCATCGCCCGGCGCGCACTGATGTCGCCCGCGCATTTCTCCCGTCAGTTCCGTGCGGCGTACGGCGAAACACCGTACAACTACCTGATGACCCGCCGCATCGAGCGGGCGATGCAGCTGTTGCGGGCCGGTGCGACCGTGACGGATGCGTGCATGGCGGTCGGCTGCACCTCGCTCGGCTCATTCAGCTCCCGGTTCACCGAGATTATAGGTGAGAGCCCGAGCGCGTACCGCCGCCACGAGCACGGCGCGGTCAAGGCCATGCCGGCCTGCGTGGCGATGGCGCACACTCGTCCGGCCCGCACGGTCGCATCCGGCGTATCGAGCGGTCCCGTTTCGAGCAGGATCGAAGAAGCCGGCGGCGCGGCGGCGGCCTAAAGTCGCCGGTATGACAATCTCACTCCAGTACTGCAACATCACCGTGAACGACGTCGATGAGGCCCTCGCCTTCTACAGCGGCGCGCTCGGCCTGCAGGTGCGAAGCGATGTGCCCTCGGGCAGGTACCGCTGGGTCACCCTGGGCAGCGACGCGCAGCCTGGGCTCGAGATCGTGCTCTCCGAACCCCACGCCGGCCGCTCGCCGGCCGACGGCGACGCGATGCAGGAGCTGCTCACCAAGGGCGTGCTGCCGATGCTCGTGTTCCGCTCCGACGACGTCGACGCGACCTTCGAGACCCTGCGCGCATCGGGTGCCGAGGTGCTGCAGGAACCGATCGACCAGCCCTGGGGGCCGCGCGACTGCGCCTTCCGCGATCCGTCGGGCAACACCGTGCGCATCGCGCAGGCGCCGGCCGACTAGGCACCGTGCAGGCGCCGAGAGCCTAGGCGTCGGCGGGCGACGAGGGCGGAACCCGTCGGTCGGCGAGGGCCGCCTGGTGCAGCGGCTCCAGCGCGGAGTCGAGCGCCGCTTCGAGCGGCCAGGCCGAGCGCATCGGCTGGCTGAGCACGAGCCCGCCCTGGATGGCGGCGAGGATCACCACGGCGATGCGTTGAGGATCGACCCCCCGGTCGATCTGGCCGTTGGCCTGCATCTTTGTCACGCCCAGGGCCAGCAGGTCCCGCCACTCGGCCATGCTGGCGCCGAGGAAGGTCTCCAGGGCGGAATCGGTCATGGCGGCCTGCGTGGCCAGCGACCCGATCGGGCACGCCCACCGGCCCAGACCCAGGTAGTACTCCACCAGAGCGGCCCGCCACTGGTTCCACGACGCCCAGGTGCTCAGGTCGTGGATGAAGGGTTCCTGAGCCTCGAGAAGCTGCCGGCCCTCCCAGGTCGCGACCTCGCGCACCAGCTCGGTCTTGCCGCCGGGGAAATAGTGGAAGAGCTGGCTCTTGCTGGTGAGCGTGGCTGCACGCACCGTGTCGAGAGTGGTGCCGCCGATCCCGGCGGCGAGGATCTGCTCGCCGGTGGCCTCGATGATCCGCTGCCGGGTGGCCCGGCCCCGGGCGGTGATCTTCTTCTCCTCCATCCGTCGATCGTAGCCCACTGGACCGTTTAGTCCAGATTGTGGTACGAATGGACCATGAAGTCCACTAGCGACGACCTCCAGCCTGTCTCCCGCCGATCGGGGATGACCGACGTTGCGTCTGATGGGTCCGTTCCGTTCGGGGCCGTGCCGTTCGGGGCCGAGTCCACCGCGCTCGAGGTAGTGGAGGGGCTCGATCTGCACGGGCGGTCCGCCCTCGTCACCGGGGCGAGCTCCGGCATCGGGGTGGAAACCGCCCGTGCGCTGGCCGCGGCCGGCGCGAGCGTCACTCTCGCCGTTCGGAACCTTCAAGCCGGCGCCCGCACGGCCGCGGACATCCGTTCGAGCACCGGCAACGACGCGGTGCGGGTGGCCCGTCTCGACCTGGCGGACCTCGGCTTGGTGCGGGAGCTGGCCGCGGGCTGGGCCGGGCCGCTGCACATCCTGGTGAACAACGCCGGGATCATGCACACGCCAGAGCTGCGCACCCCGGCCGGCTGGGAGATGCAGTTCGCCGTGAACCACCTCGGCCACTTCGCGCTCGCGACGGCGCTGCATCCGGCCCTGGCCGCGGCCGGCGACGCCCGGATCGTGGCGGTGAGTTCGAGCGGGCACGGGTCCAGCGGCATCCGGTTCGACGACCTGTTCTTCGAGCAGGATGCGTACGATTCCGGGCTGGCGTACGGCCAGTCGAAGACCGCGAACGTGCTGTTCGCGCTCGAGGCCACCCGGCGGTGGGCGGACGACGGCATCACCGCGGCCGCCCTGATGCCCGGAGGCATCTGGACGAACCTGCAGCGGCACTGGGATCCGGAGGTGCTGGCCGGGATGAAGCGCCGGTATCCGGGGAAGAGCCCGGCGCAGGGGGCCGCGACCTCGGTATTCGTGGCCACCCGGGCGACGCTCGGCGTGGGGATGCCCGGCTACTACGAGGACTGCCACCCGGCCCAGGTGGTGCCGATGATCGTCGACGGGATCCACGGGGTGCTGCCGCACGCGCTCGATGTGCAGGCCGCTCGCCGGCTGTGGGAGGTCTCGGCCGAGCTGGTCGCCTCGGTCTGACGGCTCACGGAGACTCGACAGGCTCGACCAGCGACGGGGCGCGCCCAACAGACCGACTCACGGGGTCTCGACAGGCCCGACCAGCGACGGGGGCACGACCCGCGGGGAGTCGCGACCAGTGCGGCGGTCGAGCCTGTCCAGACCTGGCGACCGCACGCAGGATCGCGACCGGCACGGCGGCCGGGCCCGTCGACGCCGCGCTGAGCCTGTCGAACTAAGCCCGGCGAGCGGGTACGGCTAGGCGACCGACCAGCCCCCGTCGCTGGCGAGCACCTGACCGTTCACGTTCACGCCGTCGTCGCTGAGCAGGAACGTGATCGACGCGGCGAGCGCATCCGCCTCGACCGCATCGGGCAGCAGGGCCATACCGGCCCGCACCCGCTCGGCGCCGAGCGGCGACGCGAAGGTGGCCTCGATGTTGGTGATGGTGGGGCCGGGCGCCACCGCGTTCACCCGGATGCCGCTGGGCCCGTACATGTACGCGCTGCTCTTGGTCAGCCCCACGACCGCGTGCTTGGACGCCGTGTACGCCACCCCCGCCGCGGAACCGCGGAGCGCCGCCTCCGATGCCACGTTGACGATCGACCCTGCCTGACGCTCGAGCATCCCGGGCACCACGGCGCGCATGAGCTTCATCGTGCCGTCCACGTTGATCGCGAAGACCCGCTTCCACACGGCGTCGGTCACCTCGTGCACCGGGGTCATGTCGTCCATGATGCCGGCCACATTGGCGAGGGCGTCGATGCGGTCCCCGGCCGCGGCGAGCACACCCGCGATGGCGTCGTCGTCGGTGATGTTCGCCACCACCGGCACGATGTCGGCTTCGGCATGCTCGGCGACGAAGTCATCGAGCCGCTCCCGGGAGATGTCGACCGCGATCACCCGACCGCCCTCCCGAGCCACCCGGGAGGCGGTGGCCCGGCCGATGCCGGAGCCGGCCCCGGTGACGACCACGGTCTGCCCGGTGAACCGTCCGGCGCTGACCCGCTCCACCCACTCCGGGCGCTCGACGACGGGCGGCCGGGCGGATGCGTCCGCGGCGGCGGATGCGCCGGTCGCGGCCGCCGCATCCGTCGCACCGGCGGACCCGGGGACCTCGCCGGCCGCGGCCCGGCGCACGAGGTCGTCGATCAGCTCGGGTGGGAACTGCCCCTTGCTGAGCTTGACCAGCCGTTTGATCGCGAGGCGTCGCACCGGGCGCAGCACGTCGGCGCTCTGGCCGGCCTGGGCGAGGAGGTCCCGCAGGATCGGGCCGCCGATCGGGTCGTCGAGCCAGGATCCCACTGAGGAATCGGCGGTGAGGGTGTTCTGAGTCATGCGCGGGGTTCCTTCTCTGGTCGGTGATCGGCTGCGCGGGAGGCGCGTTTCCGATCCGGACAACGCTGTCCGGATGTAACCTACCTCGGTGACCTCAAAATCCAAAGCGAATCGTGGACCGAGCGCCGGGCCCGAAAACCGGCGCGCGCTCCTGACCGCGGCCCGGGAGGTCTTCGCCGCCGAGGGGTTCACGGCGCCGCTCAGCGCGATCGCGCGCCGGGCCGGCGTGGGCCAGGGCAGTCTCTACCGGCACTTCCCGGATCGCACGACATTGGCGATCGCGATCTTCGACGAGAACCTCGCGGATCTCGAGGCGTTCGTGGACCGGCCGGAGAGCACCCTCGACGGGCTGCTCGACCGGGTGATCGAACAGGCGCTGGCGTCGACGGCGCTCATCGACCTGGTCTCCGCCAACCCGCACGACCCGCACACGGCGCACCTGGCCGAGCGGCTCGACGCCGTGGTGAGCCGGCTGCTCGCCCGCGAGCAGGCGGCCGGACGGCTCGGTGAGCACGTCACTCCGCCCGACGTGATCCTGGCCGTCTCCATGCTGGCCGGGGTGCTGGCCCGCAGCGACGCCGAGGACCGTCCGGACGTGGCCCGCCGCGCCTGGGGGCTCTTCCACGCGGCGTTCGCGCCCCGCTGAGCAGGCCGGCCCGCGCAGACGCATCCGGCCGTAGGCTGCCGCCCGGCTGGTGCACCGGGCGGCCATCGACTCGCGCCGAACCGCCCCTTCACCGCTCGCGAAGGGGCACTTTGGCGCAACTCAGCGCAGCAGCTCGCATCCACTTCGGGCAAATGCCCCCTTCGCGCTCCTCCAGAGGGCTTTTTGCGGCAACTCGGCGAGCAGGCACGGCACGAGAGGCACGCTGGATGCCGCGAACCTGGCACCGCAGCAGCGCAACGGAGTTGCCGGCAGGCAGGCAGCAGAGTTGCCGGCAGGAGGCAACGGAGTTGCCGGGTGCGGGGCATACTGACGGCAGGTGCCATGACACGCCGAATCCTGCGGCGCCGGGCCAATCGGGAGGGACCACCGTGAGCTTCTGGATCTGCGCCACGTGCGGCGTCGAGCACGCCGAGAATGCCGGAGTGTGCGCCATTTGCGCCGACGAACGACAGTGGGTGCCGGCGGGCGGACAGCAGTGGACCACCCTGTATGACCTGCACGAGGCCGGCACCCAGGCCAGACTGCTCGACCTCGAACCCGATCTGTTCGGCATCGAGAGCACCCCCGTCGTGGGCATCGGCCAGCAGGCCAAGCTGCTCTGCACGCCTTCCGGCACGGTGCTCTGGGACCCGATCGGGTTCGTCGACAACGACATCGCCACCCAGGTGCTCGAGCACGGGCCGGTACGGGCGGTCGTGGCGAGCCACCCGCACATGTTCGGTGTTCAGGTGGAGTGGAGCCGGGCGCTCGGCCATCCGCCGGTGCTCGCGGCCGAAGCCGACCTGGCGTGGGTGGCCAGGCCCGACCCGGTGATCCAGCCCTGGTCGGGCGAGGTGCACCTGCTGCCGGGCGTGACGCTCGTGCAGGTGGGCGGGCATTTCCCCGGTAGCGCCGTCATCCACTGGGCGGACGGGGCGGGCGGGCGGGGCGTGCTGCTCAGCGGCGACACCGTGTTCGCCAACCCCGACCGCAGCTCGGTGAGCTTCATGCGCAGCTACCCCAACCGGCTGCCCCTGTCGGGCCCGGTCGTGGAGCGCATCGCGCGCACTCTGGAGCGCTTCGACTTCGACCGGCTGTACGGCAACTTCGACACCGTGATCGCGGCGGATGCCCGGGCGATCGTGCGCCGGTCGGCCGACCGGCACTGGGACTGGGTGCGCGGCGACTTCGACCATCTGACCTGAGCGCGGGCGGTCCGGCCGACGGCCCGCCGCGGATCCGGTCAGGCGGGTCGCGGCGGCCGCTCGGGCGGCTCGGGCAGGATGCGTAGCCCAGCGGGCGTGTTCGCCACCTGCACGAGCTCGTCGATCCAGGCACGGTTGAGGGTGGGTTCGCGCTTGCCGGAGAACTCGAAGTCGAGCGGCACCGCCGGGTTCAGCCAGATCGAGCTGTGCCCGCTGCCGGAATCCTTCGACCGCTCCCAGGAGAACGCGAAGCTCTCCCCGCGGCGCAGCTTGGCCACGATCACGACCTTGAGGTGCGCCAACGTACGGTCGTCGATGTCCACCGAGATCGCCGGCGACCCGTAGATGAACTTACCCATCGAAATCCTCGCTCGCAGGTGAAGGGCCCGCACGATCTGCTGCCGGCGCGACCCGCTGTCTCAGTGGGGAGTGTAGGCCGGGGTGGCGTCGCTGACTACGACACCGGGCAGTGTCTCGCCGCGGCGCCTACCCGTTGCATTCACTGCTCATAGCTCTCGTGGCTCGCGCCCTGGTCTATCTCCTCCACGGCCCGATTGAACTCCTCGGCGTGCATCTCGGCCTCGGCCTCCCTCTCGGCGGACGGCTCCTCCACCGCCAACACCCGGCCGGCCGGGAAGACCGGCAACGGAAACAGCTCGAGCTCACCCGCGAGGGTCTCCTCCGCCACATCCGCCACATCGAGCTCGGTGGCCGGCCCCAGCACGAGCGTGTGGGTGCGGGTGGTGCCGTCCGACTCCTGCACCCGGATATTGACGGCCACACTGGCGTCGCCGCGCGAGTGCTCCGTGACGTAGTCCAGCAGGGCCTGCGCCACATCGTCGCCGGTGAGGATGGAACCGCCCGCATAGCTGATGCGCTTCATGGCACCGACGATAGCCGCGGCAGGGCGTCTTGGGAATGACCCGCGGTCAGGCCGCCGGGTGCGCCCCGAGGGCCCGTTCCGCTGCCGACCCCTCGGGCAGCACGATGTCGAAGGTCGCCTCGCCCAACCGCACGGTGACCACCACGGCAGCCAGGTATTTCGGATGCGGCGCCACGGTGACCCGGTCGATCGCACCGAGCGGAATGGTGCTGTGCGACCGGGACAGGTCGGGGGCGTTTCCGCGCACCAGCCAGGCCTTCCGCCCCAGGATGTGCAACTCCGTCTCGGTGCGGCACAGCACGGCACCGTGCAGCGTCATCGGGTAGATGGCATGCACGGCCCGGGTGAGCAGGCCGCCGCGCGGGATGAGCCCTGCGCGCCCGTGGGCGGCGAGCAGGCTCGCGCCGAAGTGATGGCGCAACAGATCGAAGTACGACGTGACCAGGCCCACGTCGTGCTTGCCGAGGTCGAGCAGGTCGAGCGCCGGCGGCGCATCCGTTGCCGGCAGGATCATGGCCGCGGCGGATCTCGGGGCCGCGCGGGTCAGCTCGCCCAGCACATCGATGAGGCGGGTGATCACCTCCTGGGACGACCCGTTGTAGGGCACGGCGAGGGTGTCGCCCGCGCGGGTGAGGATGCTGAGACGGCCGTCGACGAGGTCGACGGTGTCGGTGATCGCCACGATGTCGGCGTAGCCCAGGGAGCGCTCGGTGAAGCTGCTGCCCGTGCGGCTGAGCACAGTGAGTGCCGCCGGGGCCACGATGATGAGGTGGTCGTAGAGGTCCATCGTGGGCAGCGCGTCCCGGCGGCTGATGTTGCGAGGCACCTTGAGCACCAGGCGGCTCGCAGTGAAGTCCACCGGGTAGTCCCGGTAGAGGCCGGGCACCTCGGAGGCGTTCCGTACCTGGTCCACCCAGGGGCCGAACGCGTCGAACTCCGCCGATCGGGTCATATCCGTCGCACTCACTGGCCGCCTTCTGCGAGCTGCGCTCCGGTGCGCGCCCGCCCACGGCCGCTGTGCCGCTGATGCTCAGAGTAGACCGTGTGAACGGCGCGAGCGGACCGCTCGTCGTGGCGACGCATCCGCCCTGGAGTGCCGACGTAGCCATCTTCGACACTGCTAGCACGATCGGGGCCACCCGTGACAGCGCCGCGCCGGTCGTGTCGCAGCCGAGTGCACAGGGCTATCCCCAGGTTATCCACACGACATTCCACAGCCCGTGAGTAGTCAGGGCGCGGGTTTCCACACCCTGTGCACAGACTTATCCACAGGTGTCAACACGAATGCACATTCGAAACTTCGCCAGCTTGGGTCCGGAATGACGTAGAGCCCCGAACGGATGCGGGCTACACTCCCCCGCATGCAGACCCAACATTATGAAATCACGGTGCACGCACCGGCCGAGGTGGTGTGGGAAACGATGCTGGACGATGCGACGTACCGCCTCTGGGCGGGCGCGTTCTATCCCGGCTCCTACTTCGAGGGCTCCTGGCTGCAGGGCAGCGAGATCCTCTTCCTGGGTGACAACGAAGACGGCACGGCGAGCGGCATGGTGGGGGTGATCGCCGAACACCGCCCCCACGAGTTCGTCTCGATCGAATACCGCGGGCAGATCGTGAACGGGATCGAGGACACCACGAGCGACGACGCGCGGGCCATCGCCGGCACACACGAGAATTACACCTTCACCGAGGCCGACGGGGTCACCACAGTCTCGGTGGACATCGACGTGGACGACCAATACGCCGAGATGTTCGCCGAGATGTGGCCCCGTGCTCTCCTCGCGCTCCGGGACCTCTCCGAGGCTGAGGCGCACACCCGCGGGCAGCATCCGGTCGACCAGGAGGGCTGAGCCGGAGCGCTGCCCGACGTCTCGAGCATTCCGGCAGCACGCCCGATGCTGGCTACCGGCGCATCGAGCGGATGGCCGCATACCCGCGAAGGAGCCGTGGCACCACGAGGTACACCGCCACGGGTACCACGACGATGGATAGCGCGAAGGCGCGAAGCACTGGATTCCAATCGCCGGAGATGGGCGCGATGGCGTAGAGCCCGAGGGTCACCAGGGGGAAGATCGCGATCCAGGTGATCACGGCCCTGACGTGCACCGATGGCGGCCCAACGGTGGGACGTGGTGGCTGAGGGAGTGTCATGAGCGGTCCTTTCCAAAGAGGGGTCGGGGCGCCCCACGTGCGGCAGCGGATGGATCGACCGCTTGGCTCCAGCGTGCGCCGGCGGAGCCTCAAGGTGGAACATCCGTTGCCGAAACCGGGACACTGTGATTAGGTGGTCGCATGAGCGCCACGCCGCGGATAGCCGAGGAACTGGGACAAATCGCGGCCCGTCTGCGCCGGGCCCGGGAGAAGAAGAACGTGACGCTGGCGGAACTTGCCGCGGCCACCGGTATCTCCAAAAGCACCCTGTCCCGTTTAGAGTCCGGCCAGCGGAAGCCCAACCTTGAACTCCTTCTGCCGATCGTGGCCGCGCTGGCAGTGCCGTTCGAGGAGATCGTGAGCCCACCGAGGGTGCAGGACCCCCGGGTGCCTCAGAAGCCCACCCGCGCCGACGGGCGCACCCTCACCCCGCTCTCTCAACACCAGGGCGAACCGCAGGCGTTCAAGATCGTCATTCCCGCGACCGACCGCGTTCCATCGCCGCGAACCCACACGGGGTACGAGTGGATCTACGTGCTCTCCGGTCGGCTCCGATTGATCCTCGGTGAACACGATGTGGTCCTGGGAACCGGGGAGGCGGCGGAGTTCGACACCCGTAATCCGCACTGGTTCGGCTCCACCGGCACCGACTCGGTGGAGATCCTCTCCATGTTCGGCAAGCAGGGCGAACGGATCCACCTGCGCGCGCGCTCCACACCGGCGACGTCGAGCTGACCGGCCACGGGGCTGCCGTCTCCCGTTCACTCGCGGGGCCTGGGGACACCCCTGTTCCGGAGCTACACTCGCGCCATGGAGAGCCAGCAATTCTCGATCCAGGTGCACGCGTCGGCCGTCGTCGTCTGGCAGACCATGTTCGACGACACGACGTACCGTCAGTGGACGAGCGTGTTCAATCCGGATTCGTATTTCGAGGGTGACTGGTTGCCCGGCAGCGAGATCCGGTTCCTGGGCAGCAATCCGGATGGCGCCTACGGCGGCCTGACCGGGATGTTCGGCGTGATCACCGAGAACCGCCCCTATGAATTCGTTCTGATCGAATACCAGGGCCAGATCGTCAACGACGTCGACGACACCACCAGCCGCGAGGCACGGCAGCTGATCGGAGCTCGGGAGTCCTACTCGCTCGACGAGGTCGATGGAGTCACGACGGTCACCGTCGCCGTGGACACGGCGGATACCTACGCCGAGCTCTTCGGCGAGCTGTGGCCGCAGGGGCTGGCCAAGCTCAAGGATTTGGCCGAGGCCAAGGCCGCGGAAGCGGCGAACGCGGGGAGCACGGCAGACGGCAACTCGGATCAGGCTTGATGCACCCTGGCCCGGCCCACCGCGCGGCGCTAGTCTTCCCTCATGCACACCGCGCGCACAACTCTCCTGATTGACGTGTCCTGATCAACGATCGGAGCGAGTGCATCCGCCTGCTCGCCCGGTCCGCCCCGGTGACGCCGAGCTGACCGGCCATGGCGCTGCCGGTGTTGACCACCAAGCTGTTCGTTCCGGCCGTGCGACCGCACGCCGTGTTGCGGCCGAGGCTCATCGAGAAGCTGCACGACGGGCGCCGCCTGGGCCGCAAACTGACGCTCATATCGGCCCCGGCCGGGTTCGGCAAGACCTCGGCACTCAGCGAGTGGATGGCCGACGCCCGGCGGCGGGATCCTCTGCTGAGGGTCGCCTGGATCTCGCTCGACGAGGCCGACAATGACCCGGCCCGGTTCCTCGGCTACCTGGTCAGCGCCCTGCAGACAGCCGACCCCACGCTGGACCTGGGCGCCGCGGCGGTCCAACCGGGGCCGGTCGACCAGACCCTGACGGCTGTGATCAATGCCCTTGCCGCGAGCGCCACCCCGATCATCCTGGTGCTCGACGATTTCCAGGCTGTCGAGGCCCAGCCCGTCCGTGACGCCGTCTCGTTCCTGCTCGACCACCAGCCGCCGACGATGCATCTCGCCCTGGCCAGCCGGTCGGACCCGCTCCTCCCGGTGGCCCGCCTGCGCGCCGGCGGTGAGCTCACCGAGATGCGGGCGTCTGACCTGCGCTTCACCCCGGCCGAGGCTGCAAGCTTTCTCACCGAGATGATGGGGCTGAACCTGTCCGCGGCTGATGTCGCGGTGCTCGAGGCCCGCACGGAGGGGTGGATCGCCGGGCTCCAGCTGGCCGCCCTGTCACTGCGGGAACGCGACGACGTATCGGGCTTCATCGCCGGCTTCGCCGGCAGCAACCGGTTCGTCCTCGACTATCTCGTGGAGGAGGTGCTGCAGCGCCAACCCGCGACGGTGCGTGACTTCCTGCTGCGGACATCCGTCCTGGACGGGCTGAACGGTGCGCTCTGCGACGCCGTCACCGGACTCACCGGCGGCAGCGAGATGCTGGCCGCCCTGGAGCGGGACAACCTGTTCGTGGTTCCGCTGGACGACCGGCGGCAGTGGTACCGGTACCACCACCTGTTCGCCGACGTGCTCCGGGCCCGGCTGACCGGGCACGATCCCGGCCTGCACGTTCTACACACCCGAGCGAGCGAGTGGTACGAACGCAACGATCTCATCGAGGACGCCGTGACGCACGCGCTGGCGGCCGACGATGTCGAGCGGGCGGCCCGGCTGATCGAGCTCGCCGTTCCGGCCGTGCGGCTGAGCCGGCAGGACACCACCCTGCTGCGCTGGCTGGCGCTGTTGCCGGCGCCCGTCATCCGTCGCAGACCAGTTCTGGGTGTCTATCACGCGTGGTCGTCGCTCGTCGCCGGCGATGTGGACGCCGTCGAGCCCCGGCTGGCCGCCGCAGAAGGCGCCTTGGCCACCCGCGATGAGACGGGGCGGCCCACGCACGACTCGGCACCCAGCGAGGAACTGCGCACCCTGCCCGTGACGATCGCCGTGTACCGGGCCGCGGTGGCTCAGGCCCACGGAGACCTGGCCGGCATGAGAACCCACGCGCAACGGGCCCTCGACGTCACCGAACCCGGCGACCATCTGGGCCGGGGTGCGGCGGCCGGGTTCCTCGGGCTCGCCGCGTGGGCCACCGGCGACCTCAACGCCGGGGTGCGGGCGTTCGGTGAGGTCCGAAGCAGCCTGCGGCGGGCCGGCAACCTGGCGGATGCGCTCGGCACGACCATCCCCACCGCCGACATGCTGCTGGGCCAGGGCCGGCTGCGGGATGCCCAGCGGTCCTATGAGGAAGCACTCGGGGAGGCGCTCCGGCTGAGCATCGCCGAGGGGGCTCCCCCGCAGGCCACCGGCGACCTGGAGGTGGGCCTCAGCGAGGTCCTGTGCGAGCAGAACGACCTGCCCGCCGCCCTGGCCCGCCTGGCCGCGAGCGAGGCGCTCGGCGAGAGCGCGCATTCGCACGAGAACCGGTACCGCTGGTTCGTGTCGATGGCACGCATCCGACAGGCGGAGGGAGACCCCGAGGCCGCGCTCGAGCTGCTCGGCGCGGCGGAGCAGCACTACCGGCGCGGGTTCCTGCCGGAACTGCGCCCGATCGACGCGCAGACGGCCCGGGTGTGGATCAGCCAGGGACGCCTGGGCGAGGCCACCGCGTGGGCGACCGGGCGCGGCCTGTCGAGCACGGATGCCCCGAGCTACCTGCGCGAATTCGAGCACCTGACCCTGGCCCGCCTGCTGATCGCCGGGCACCGGGCCGACCCCGGCGCCGGCCGGCTCCGCGAGGCGCTGAACCTGCTGGGCCGCCTGCTCGCGGCCGCCGAGACCGGGCGGCGGTGGGGCAGCGTGACCGAGATCCAGCTGCTGCAGGCGCTCGCTCACGCCTCGAACGGCGACACCGCGCGGGCGCTGGAGTCCCTGGAGCAGGCCTTCCGCCGGGCGGAGCCGGAGGGGTACTGCCGGCTGTTCCTCGACGAGGGAGAACCGCTGGCGGCGCTGCTGCGGGATGCCGCGGCCGCAGGCATCGCTCCCGACGCCGTCCGACGGTTGAGCGGCGCCCTCCCGCCGGGCGAGGGCGCGCTGCCGGTACGTGCGGGCGCGACATCGGTGGGCGGACTCGCCGAGCCGCTGAGCGAACGCGAGCGGCACGTGCTGCGGCTGCTGGCCAGCGAACTGAGCGGCCCCGATATCGCCCGGGAGCTCTACATCTCGCTGAACACCCTGCGCACCCACACCCGGCACATCTTCGGCAAGCTCGAGGTGAACAGCCGCCCCGCTGCCGTGCGCCGGGCGGAAGCGCTGGGCTTGCTCTAGCCCAGGAATCCGTACGATCCTCGGCACAGCCATGCGCACAATCACCACGTCGATCACCATGCCGGGTGATGCCGCGTCACCAGGTGTCTCCGTAGATTCCAGTCATCCTCAGGTTGCCGCCCGGGGATCCCTGCCAATCGACATCACCACTCGAGGAGAACACCATGAGCGCCACCCGTTCCGCACCGTCCCCGGCCACCCCGGCCCGAACCACTGTGACCCGTGCCACCGTGACCCCGTCGGGCCTCACCCGCGCCGCCGGCGCATCCGCCGCGCTGGCCGGGCTGATCTACATCGTCATCCAGTTCATCCATCCCCGGGACGTCATCACGTCGATCACCACCCCGATGTGGCTGGTCGTGCACCTGCTCAGTATGAGCATGGCCGTGCTCGCGCTCATCGGGCTGGCCGGCCTGTACCTCAGCCAGGTACGCCGGCTCGGGGTGCTCGGCCTGATCGGCTATCTCATGTTCAGTCTCTTCTTCATCCTGCAGTCGGCCTTCAATTTCGCCGAGGCCCTCATCGCGCCCCTGCTCACGGATGCCGCGCCCCAGTTCGCCACGGACTTCGTCGGCCTGTTCGGCCGTTACGCCAGCACGACCGACCTCGGCCCGCTGGCGCTGGTGGTGCCCGTGGGCAGCGCCCTCTATATCGTCGGCGCCCTCGTGTTCGGCATCGCGCTCCTCCGCGCCCGGGTCCTGTCCCGCGGGGCGGGCATCCTGCTCATCGTCGCGGCCGTGCTGACGCCCGTGGCCGGCCTGCTTCCGCACGCCGTCGAACGGATGGCCGCGATTCCGATGGGTCTGGCGCTGATCTGGCTCGGCTACTCGCTGTGGTCGACCCAGCACCGAGCGGTGCAGCAGCCCACCGAAGGTGCCGAAGCCAGTGAGGGCACCACGGGTACCGAGCGAGGCACCAGCCGTGCCACCCAGACTCGCTGATCCGCACCGCTTCGAGATCCGCATCCAGGGACAGCTGGATGCGGGCTGGAGCGACTGGTTCGACGGCTTCGAGCTGACCGATTGCCGAGATGGAACCACCATTCTGACCGGCCCGGTCACCGACCAGGCCGCCCTGCACGGGATCCTGCGGCGCATCGGCGACGTGGGACTCACCCTCCTCTCGGTCAACCCGACGCCGCCCCACCCCTAGGAGCTGACGCTGATGAACGACGCACAGATCACCGAAACGCCCCGAAGCCAGCGCTCGCGCACCCGCTCCTCATGGCTGGTTCCCACCGGGCTGATCCTGCTCAGCCTCATCCCGGTGCTCGCCGGCGCCGCCCGGGTCGGCGAACTGACCGGCGGAGCCGCGCCGACCGTGCACAACGCCCGGTTCCTCGATTCCCCGGTTCCGGTGCTCGCGCACATCGTGGGTGCCACGATCTTCAGCCTGGTCGGAGCCTTCCAGTTCGTGCCGGCCCTGCGCAGGGGCCGTGCCGGCTGGCACCGGGTCGCGGGCCGCATCCTCCTCCTTCCGGCCGGGCTGCTCGCGGCCCTCTCCGGCATGTGGATGGCGGCGTTCTACCCGCATCCGCCCGGCGACGGCCTGGTCATGTCGCTGCTTCGCCTGTTCTTCGGGGCCGCGATGGTGGCCGGCCTCGTCCTGGGCATCCGCGCGATCTCGCGCCGCGACCTTGTCGGCCACGGCAGCTGGATGACCCGGGCCTATGCGATCGGGGTGGCAGCCGGCACCCAGGCACTCCTGCTCATCCCCGGAGCCATGCTGTTCGGGCCCACCGACGAGCCCTCCCGAACGGTGATCATGGGTGTCGCCTGGCTGCTGAACCTGGCCGTGGCCGAAGGGATCATCCGGCGCCGCGCACGGCACGCCGCCCGGTCGGTTCGGTGACGGCGGTCCCGTTCCGTCAGTGGGCGTCGCCGGACCGGGCGGCCTCGAGGGCAGTCCGGTCCGGCGGTCGAGTCCGGCCGGCACCCCGCGCGAGCCGGGGCGCAACGACGAGCAAGAGCACGAGCGCGATGACCGCTCCGACGAGGAAGCCGAGCTGCGGATCGGCCACGTCGACCACGGCGCCGACGGCGATCGCGGCCCCCGCCGCACCCGCATTGACGGCCGTGCTGATCCAGCTGGAGGCCTCGGTGCGCACCTCGGCCGCCGTGAGCTCGTCGGCGCTGAGGTAACCGGTGATCAGCGCGGGCGCCAGGAAGAAGCCGACCAGGGCGAGCACCGCGGCGAGGGCGAGCAGCCCGGACAGGACCGCGAGGGCCGCGCACAGCACGGTCATCGTCGCGCCGGTGACCAGCAACCGCACCCCGAGGGAGGCCCGCCAGACGCGTTGCCCATAGAGCAGCCCGCCGATCGCGCTTCCCGCGGCGAAGGCGGCCAGCAGCATCCCCGCCACCTGCACCGAGCCCGCCCGCTCGGCCACGGCCGGGGCGGCGACCTCGACGGTGCCGAGCACGCAGCCCACCGCGACAAGGGCCACCAGTACCAGGGCGAAGCCGGGCTGCCGCAGCGGACGCAGCGCCGGCGGCACCGGGGTGCGGCGGGCGCCGCGCTGCCGGGAGGCGGCACCACCGGTCATGCCCAGGGTGCCGAGCACTGCGATGCCGCCCGTCACCAGCAGCGCTGTCGCGGGGCTCGTCAGCGCGATGATCGCCGCGGCGATCAGCGGCCCTGTGGTGAACAGCAGCTCCTCGCACACGGCATCGATGCTGTAGGCGCGGGTGCGCTGCGGGCCCGGAGCGGTCAGCGACCCCCAGATCACCCGCATGGCGGCGCCGAGCGGCGGCGGGAAGAGGCCGGTGAGGGCGGCGATGCCGACCACGAGCCCGACGGGTGCGCCGGTCCGGGTCGTCGCCCAGGCCACCCCGCCGAGGCCGAGCGCGAAGAGGATGCTCATGGTGCCCAGCGCCATCCGCTGGCCGACCCGGTCGACGATCCGGGCGCGGTAGGGCGAGGCGATCACGTTCGCCAGCCCGAACGCCCCCGTGGCGGCGCCCGCCGCGGCGAAGGATCCGGTGCTGGTCTGCACGCTGTAGAGCAGGGCGAGCGTCACCATGGCGAACGACAACCGCCCCAGCAGGGCGGGCAGGAAGACCCGGAGGGCTCCCGGCATGCGGAGCGCCTGCAGGTAGCCGGCGATCACTCCGTGCCGGGCTCGGACGAGGGCCGGGCTTGGGAGGGTGCGGAGGCCGGCGCGACCGGAAAGAGGGCCACGGTGGCGGCGACCCGCACGGCGCCGGGGGTGCCGGCGGCCACGGCCTCGTCGTGCAGGAGCCGGCCCAGCTCTCGCCCGAGGTCGCGCACCCGCTGCCACGCCTCGGCAGGCACCAGCACCTCGGCGTCGGTGAAGACGATCGCCTCGCCCGGTTCATAGCGGCCGCTGCGCTGCACCAGCTCGGCCGAGAGTGCAGACATCAACGCCCGGTGTTCGTCCGCGTCCCCGCTGGCGAGGGCCTCGCCCGACGACGGATCGTGCCGGTAGCGCTTGGCGACACCGCCGCGAACCCGGGCCTCCTCGACCAGGTGCACGAGGCCCGCCTGCGCCAACCGGCGCAGGTGGTAGCTCACGTTCGCCTGACTCTCGCCGAGCATCCGGGCGGCCTCGGCGGCGCTCAGGCTCTCGGCCGTGAGCAGCGAGAGCAGCTTGAGCCGGAGCGGATGGGCCACCACGCGCAGGCCCTCGAGTTCGTGGGGAGCGGGCATGCGTCCAGGTTAGGCATCCGTTCGCCTACTGTCAAACAACCCTTTGGTGGTGAGTGCGCGCAGGTGGCGGCGCAGGGGGTTCAGAGCAGCCCCGTCAGCGCCGCCCACTGCAGCAGGATGACGGTCTTGCCGTCGACGATCCGGCCGTCGGCCACCATGCGCACGGCATCGTCGGCCGGGATCTCGAGCACTTCGATGTCTTCGCCCTCCTCGGCCAGGCCTCCGCCCGCGGCTACCCGATCGGCGGGGCTGTAGGCGGCCACGTAGAAGTGCACCCGCTCGGTGACTGAACCTGGGCTCATATAGAGGTCGAAGACATGCCGCAGCTCCCCCACGACGACGCCGAGCTCCTCGGTCGCCTCGCGGCGGATGGCCACCTCGGGCGCATCGTCGTCGAGCAGGCCGGCGGCGGCTTCGATGAGCATGCCGTCGGGGTGCCCGTTGACGTAGGCGGGGTAGCGGAACTGGCGCGTGAGCAACACCGTGCGACGCACCGGGTCGTAGAGCAGGATGGTGGCGCCGTTGCCGCGGTCGTAGGTCTCGCGTTGCTCGCGCACCACGCGGCCGTCGCGGCGGCGGTAGTCGAACGTGGTGCGGCGCAGCACGTGCCAGCCGTCGCTGGTCACCTCGACCTGGCCGACCGTGACGTCTGGATTACCGCCCAGCCCGGCCGCGGTCAGGTGCAGTCCGGTGCGGCCGCGGCCGTCGGGCCGGTCCATGCCGGGTCGGTCCATGCCGGGCCGGCCGGTGAGGGTGCCGTCGATTGCGGCGGTCACGGCCTCGGCATCCATGGCGGAGGCGCCGGAGTCGGCGGCTGGAGCTGCGGTCACGGCTGCGGCAAAGGCTGCGGCAACGGCGCGCCCACGCCGGGGACCTCGGCCAGGCTCGTGTACACGGGGATGCCCAGACGGCGGGCGATGACCACATCCTGGTCGGCCCCCTGAGACGCGCCGGGGAGCCTCAGCACGCCGTCGCACCGCTCGAGCAGGCGCTCGGCCGTGGGGTACATGACGTCGGCGGCCAACGGATGCGCGACATCCGTCACCCCGGCACTGGCGAGCACGGGCAGCGCCACCCACTCGCCGATCATCGGCAGGTGGCCGGCACGGAAGATCGGCCAGGCCGCCTGCTCGAGCCGGTCGAGGTTCTGGCGGAGCAGCACGGGGTCGTCGCCCGTGCCCGATCGGTACGGGCCGGCGATCAGGATCATCAAGGATGCGGTCATGTCCGCTAGAGTAGTACAACGTGCAGAAACATGCACAAGTCGGAAGGAACGTGTAATGCTGGCTGCGGAACGACAGGCCCTTCTCCTCGCTCGACTGGCCCGCGACGGCAAGGTGGTCGCCAAGGAGATCGCGGCCGAGCTGGGCCTGTCCGACGACAGCGTGCGCCGCGACCTGCGCGAACTCGCGGCGGCCGGCCTGTGCCAGCGCGTCTACGGCGGGGCGCTGCCCGTGTCGGCGGCACTCGCACAGTACGCGGACCGCACCCTGGTGCAGCCGGCCAGCAAGGACCGGGTCGCCGCGCGCGCGGCCCAGCTGATCACCCCGGGCAGCACCGTCATCCTCGACGGCGGCACGACAACCCTCGCCGTGGTGCACGCGCTCCCCGCCGAGCTGGTCTGCACCGTCATCACCCACAGCCCCACCATCGCAGCCGCCCTGGTGCCGCACGAGGGTGTGGAGGTGTACCTGATCGGCGGGCGCCTGTTCAAGCACTCGGCGGTCGCCTGCGGAGCCGCCGCGGTCGAGGCCGCTCAGGCGGTGTCAGCCGACCTGTTCCTGCTCGGCGTGACGGGCGTGCATGCCACCGCGGGGCTCACCACCGGGGACGTGGAGGAGGCCGCGATGAAGCGGGCCCTGGCCGGGCGGGCGGCCGACACCTATGTTCTGGCGAGCGCGGAGAAGATCGGCGCGGCCTCCCCGTACCGGGTGCTGCCTCTCGGCGAGGTCGCGGGCGTCGTCACCGACACCGCCGCGGACCACCCGGCTCTGGTCGACCTGCGCGGCGCCGGCGTCGCCATCCTGGCCGCCTGACGGCCTGGCTGCCTGACGGCCTGGCTGCCTGGCTGCCTGGCTGCCTGCACCAATCCCACCTGCACCGTCCCCACCTGTTCCTCGCCCCGGCGGGGCCCAACTGTGCCCAGAGCGGACATGTGCGCCCGGTGCGCGGGGCGCACATGTCCGGGGCGGGAACAGTCAGGGACGGGCGGCGGGCGGCTACTCGCGCAGGCCGAAGCGAGCGTGGATGGGCGCCGTCCAGCGCGGCGACCACCAGAGCACGCGCTCGAGCGAGGTCATCACCGCCGGCACCAGCACGATGCGCACGAGCGTCGCATCCAGCAGCACCGCCACCGCCAGGGCCGTGCCGATCTGCTTCATCTGCATGAGCTCGCCCGTGGCGAAGCCCGCGAAGACCAGCACGATGATCAGCGCCGCCGAGGTGATGATGCGCCCCGAACTCTGCAGGCCGGTCTCGATCGACTTCCGGGTGCTCTCGCCCCTGTCGTGGTGCTCCTTGATACGAGCCAGCAGGAACATCTCGTAGTCCATCGCCAGGCCGAACCCGAAGGTGAGCACGAGCGTGAGCACGAGCGCGTCGACGCCGGAGATGCTGTCGGGGTCGAAGTTGAGCACGCCCGACAGGTTGCCCTCCTGGAACCCCCAGACCAGCACCCCGGCCGCCGCCCCCAGCGAGATGGCGCTGATCGCCAGGGCGGTGAGCGGGATGACGGCCGACCCGGTCATGAGGAACAGCAAGACGAAGGTGGCCACGGCGATGATGAGCACCGCCCAGGGCGCCCCCTGCGCGAGGGAATCGAGGTAGTCGACGGCCTGCGCATCGGCCCCACCGACCCAGTTCTCGAAGTCCGGCCGGTCGGCCCGGATCTCCCGCACCACGTCGGCGCCCTGGTGGGTCTCCACATCGACCCGGGACACCCAGTAGCCGTTCTGGTCGACCGGCGGCGAGACATCCGTCACCCCGGACAGGGTCGCCACGTCGTCGGCCCAGGCTGCCGCGGCCGACTGGTCGGTGCTCGACACCAGTTGCACGCGCGGCGCGGTGGCGAGCGGGAACTCCTCGGAGAGGGTGGTGAGGAAGTCGTACTGGGTGGACGACGGCGGAATGGCGTCGTCGGCGCTGTTCGACACCGTCATCGACAACACCGGGCTGCCGAGCAACAGCAGCACGGCCGTGGCGGCCAGCGCGATCAGCAGCGGCGCCCGCTGCACGCCGCGGGCCAGCCGGGAGAACACGCCCTCCTCGGGGGCGATGTCGCCGAACCGGGTGAGCCAACGGCCCAGGCCCGGGATGCGGGTGAGCAGGCCCGGCTGCAACAACCGGTCGCCCAGGTAACCGAGCAGGGCCGGCACCAGAACCAGCGCGGTGAGGATCGCGATGAGCACCACGCAGATGGCCCCGATCGCGATGGCCCGGATGATGGACGGCTCGAACACCAGCAGGCCCGCTGTGGCGATCGCGAAGGTCAACCCCGAGTACAGCACCGTGCGCCCAGCCGTGTTCACCGTGCCACCCACAGCCTGCAGCATGAGTTCGTGCCGACTATGCCGATGGTGCGGCAGGGTCAACAGCTCGCCGGTGGCCAGCTCGGTGGCCTCCGCGACCGGCGGGCCTGGCCGCCCGGCGGGGGCGCCCGGACCCTCCCCGCCCACCCGGGCCCGGAACTCCTCCCGGAACCGGCTGACCATGAGCAGGCCGTAGTCGATCGACAGGCCCAACCCGATCACGGTGATGACGTTCATGACGGTGATGCCGATGTCCAGCACGAAGGTGAAGGCGTAGAGCATCCCGAGCGCCCCGATGATCGACGCGATGGCGCCCACCAGCGGGATGCCGGCGGCCAGGAATCCGCCGAAGATCACCAGCATCACCAGCAGCGCGATGGGCAGGGCGATCAGCTCGCCCTTCTGCAGGTCTGACTCGGCCACGGCGACGAGCGATTCGACCACGAGCGGCGCCCCGCCCACCTCCACCTGGGCGCCCGGGTCGAGTTGGCTGACCTCGTCGGCCGCCACATCGAGCCGGCGTTCCACCGAGGTGAGCAGCGAGTCGCTGACGGTGCCGTCGGTGGCCTCCATCTCGGCGGTGAACAGCAGACCCTCGGCGTCGGCGGAGAGCAGCGGCGCGGCCGCGGGGTTGGGTGTGCCGTCGGGCAGCGGGGGTATGGTGAGCGGGTTGATCACCTGGGTCACCCCGTCGACCTGCTGCAGCCGCAGCGTGGCGGAATCCAGGATGGCCGCCAGGTCGGGTGAGCTGAGATCGGTGGGGTGCACGAGAAGCGACAGCGACTCGGTCTGCTGGCCGGATGGACCGGCGAGGCGGTCGGCAGCGGCCTGCGCCTCGGCCTGCACCGAGGGCCCCTCGCTGGACAGGCGTTGGAACAGGCTCTCGCCGGTGACCCCGAACAGGGCCGTGGCCGCACAAGCCGCGAGCGCCACCGCCCAGCAGAGCACCGAGATCAGCCGGTGGCGGGCGACGCTCACCCCCAATTTACGCAACATGACGGGTCATTCCTCGGTGTACCTCGGCATCCCATGGCCTTCCTCGGCTTGTGAACGCGCATCCCCGCATACCCGCTGACGGTCGTACCGCGGCCAAACTACTCCCGTCGCAGCGCTCCCGCCCGGCATCGGGTCGACGGGGCTACCCTGCTGCACATGACCGCAGTCGGTAAACCCATTCCGCTCGAACAGTTTTTCGCCGGGCGCGATCCGCTGGCCCGCCCCCTCTTCGACGCCGTGCGCTCGGCCCTCCTCCGGATCGGACCGACCGAGATGCGGGTCACCAAAAGCCAGGTCGCGTTCCGCCGCAGCCGCTCGTTCGCGTGGACCTGGTTGCCCGGGCAGTTCCTCTCCGGCGCCGTCGCCCCGCTCGTGCTCACCATCGACCTGGACCGGTTCGACACGTCACCGCGCTGGAAGGAAGTGGTGGAACCCACCCTCAACCACTTCATGCACCACCTCGAGCTGCGCCGGATGTCGGACCTCGAACCGGCCGTGCTGGACTGCCTGCGGGAGGCCTGGTCCAAAGCCGGCTGATCCTCATCGTCAGGGTGTGGAGGCGCCGGGGTTCACCAGGAGGAAGTCGGTGAGTTGCACCCACCCGGCCGAGGCTGGATACGTCACGATGTCGGCAGAGACACGGGCGCTCCCCACTCCGATGCCGAACATCGACATCCCACTCTCGCTGGGGCTGCACGCGGCCACGAAGTGGCCGTCGGGGCCCGAGAGCAGCAGACAGACGCCGTCATCCGTGTCCGCATCAGAGTAGGACGCCACGAAGTAGTCCACGTGATCGAGCGTTCCCACGAGCCGGCTCGAGTCCAGATCGATATCGAGGTCTTCGGTGTCCACGGGCCAGGCATCCTCCGCCTCCCTAGGAGTGTCCAGCACGGCACCGATATGGGGATTGGCAGTGCCTGCGGCACATCCCGAGAGCGCCACGGCCACTCCGGCGACCAGCAGCCCAGCCACCCTGGCCGGTCCGGTCTTCGTCCTGCGTTGCAAGAGAGCCCCCGCTCGTCGCCACCCGTGGTCGTGGCCGAAATCTAGCAGGACTCGGGCGGCAGCCGCCGTTTGTGAGGACATCGGTCGAAAAAGAGGACGTTTTGGCCAATTCCGTCCTTCTAAAATCACTTTCTCCTCTTAACGAGGTACGGCACAGGAAAAGGGGCCGCACAGTGTGCGGCCCCTTTCCGATATTCGCGTGCGACTAGATCTGTACCTCGCCGCGCCAGCCGTCGTTCTGGTTGGCCGGGTTCTCGACGAACTCCTTGAAGTTCTTGAGGTCCTTCTTGATCACGTGGTCGTCCACACCGAAGACGGCGCCGACCTTCTCCAGAAAGCCCTCCGCCTCCCAGTCCAACTGCACGGTGACCCTGGACGTCGTGTCGCTGAGCTTGTGGAAGGTGACCACGCCGGCGTGGTTCTCCTCGCCGGAGGTGCTGTTCCAGGCGACCCGCTCGTCGGGGTGCTGCTCGGTGATCACGGCGTCGAACTCACGTTCGGCTCCGGCGATCTTGACCACCCAGTGCGTGTGCGTGTCGTCGATCTGCGTGATCGACTGCACGAAGTCCAGGAAGTGCGGGAACGACTCGAACTGGGTCCACTGGTTGTACGCGGTGCGTACGGGAACGTCGACGTCGATGGTCTCGATTACTTGGGTCATCGTCTTCCTCTGTCCTCTTCGTGCGGCGGATGAGCGCCGCAGGGTAGATTCCGCGATGTCACGGTCTCAGCCATTCGGTTCGAACCACGAGGTTCAAACCATTGGGTTCATAGCTGTGACGGTGCCACGAGGTGATTCGTCACGTTGACCGGCCGGATTGGTCCGGAATCGCTGTATCGCTTACGCCGTGGCCTTGCCGGTCGGCCTGGTGGAGTCCTTGGCCGTGGGCTTGCGGGGCTTCCGGTCCTCCGCGCTGACCATCCAGATGTACTGCTCGAGCTTCAGAATGAAGCCGTTCAGGATGTCCGCGCTGGCCGGGTCCGCCTCGTCGACAGCCTCGTGAATCTCGCGGATGTTGTCAACGGTTGCCGTCAGCATCGCCGTGACCAAGGTCACGGTTTCGGTGGTGTCCACCTCGCCGGCGGGGAACTTGGCCAGGTGGGTGGTCTTGGTGACCGTCTCGGTGCGTCCGTCGGGCAGGGCGTCGAGCGCGCGCATCCGCTCGGCCAGCTCATCGGTGAAGATGCGGGCGTCGTCGATGATCTCGTCGAGCTGCAGGTGCAGGTCACGGAAGTTCGTGCCCACCACGCTCCAGTGCGCCTGCTTGCCCTGAATGTGAAGCTCGATCAAGTCGACGAGCACGGACTGGAGGTTGCTGCCGAGCTCTGCGGATGCCTTCATGGGATTCCCTTCATCACCAGCGGGAACGGTGGCGGCCGAGGGTTCAGCCGGCGTTCCGCCTGTTTGAGACAGCACACTAGCAGCGTCCCCCGACAGGGAAGGGACTCAGGTTCTTCTCAGTTTCGCCGCCGATCCGCCGGATATCGTTTCCACTCTCTCGCACCTTCGTGCGAATAATTTCAGACCGAAAGAGCATCATGACCACCGCCGCGCCCCGTTCCCTGCCCTACCCGTTGGGTGCCACCCTCGTCGACGGAGGCGTCGACATGGCGGTGTACTCCGAGACCGCCGACATGATCGAGTTCTGCGTTTTCGACGAGAACGGCACCGAGACGCGCACCGCGCTGACCAAGCGCACTGGCCACGTCTTCCACGGCATCGTGCCCGGCGCCGGGGTGGGCACGCGGTACGGCCTGCGGGTGCACGGACCCTGGGATCCGGCGAACGGCGTACGCCACAACCCGAACAAGCTGCTGCTGGATCCGCATGCCACCGCCGTGTCAGGGGACTACACCTGGGGCCAGGAGGTTTTCGGTCATGACCAGCAGAATCCGCTCGAATTGGACACCAGCGACTCCGCCGGCCACACCCCCCTGTGCGTGATCACCGACCCGGCCTTCGACTGGGCCGACGACGCGGCCCCGCTCACCCCGCTGGCCGAATCGGTCATCTACGAGGTGCACGTCAAGGGCTTTACCCAGACCCACCCCGATGTGCCCGAAGACATCCGGGGCACCTATGCCGGCCTGGCCAGCCCGGCGGCGATCAAGCATTTCACCGACCTCGGTGTGACCGCGGTAGAGCTCATCCCGGTGCAGCAGTTCGTGCAGGACAGCCACCTCGAGGAGAAGGGCCTGCGCAACTACTGGGGCTACAACACCATCGGCTTCTTCGCCCCGCACGGCGACTACGCCGCGGCCGGTGACACCGGCGCCCAGGTGGCCGAGTTCAAGGACATGGTCAAGGCCCTGCACGCCGCCGGCCTCGAGGTGATCCTCGACGTGGTCTACAACCACACCGCCGAGGGCAACCACATGGGCCCGACCCTGTCGTTCAAGGGCATCGACAACGAGGCGTACTACCGCCTCGTGGAGGGCGACCGGGGCAACTACTTCGACACCACCGGCACCGGCAACAGCGTGAATGTGAGCCACCCGGCCGCGCTGGGCCTGATCATGGATTCGCTGCGCTACTGGGTCACCGAGATGCACGTCGACGGCTTCCGCTTCGACCTGGCCACCACCCTCACCCGGCAGGGCGGCGACGCCGACCTGCACAGCGCCTTCCTCACCCTCATCCAGCAGGACCCGGTGCTCGCGCCGGTCAAGATGATCGCCGAACCCTGGGACACCGCCGGCTACCAGGTCGGCGGCTTCCCCGCCGACTGGTCCGAGTGGAACGGCAAGTTCCGCGACGACGTGCGCGGGTTCTGGCACGGCAACGCCTCCCTGCTCAGCACGCTGTCGCAGCGGGTGCTCGGCAGCCCCGACGTCTACGAGGCCGACCGCCGCTCGCCGCTCTCGAGCGTGAACTTCGTGACCGCACACGACGGCTTCACCCTGGCCGACCTCACCATGTACGACGAGAAGCACAACGAGGCCAACGGCGAAGACAACAACGACGGCGAGAGCGACAACCAGTCCACCAACAACGGCGTCGAGGGCCCCACCGACGACGCCGAGGTCAACGAGCGCCGCGACCGGATGCGCCGCAACCTCCTGGCCACCCTGCTGCTGTCCGCCGGTGTGCCGATGATCCTCGGCGGCGACGAACTCGGCCGCAGCCAGGGCGGCAACAACAACGCCTACTGCCAGGACGACGAGATCTCCTGGTTCGACTGGGCCAACACCGACACCGGGCTGCTGGACTTCACCCGCACCCTGCTCGAGTTGCGCCGCGAGAACCCCGCGCTGCGGCCGGCCTGGTTCCGGCAGGCGCCCGGCGCAGACGCGACGGACACCGTGCGGGTGCTGCGGGCGGATGCGGAGGAGTTCACCGACGAGGACTGGACCGATGACGACGCCCACGCCATCACCTTCGTGCTGGAACATGCCGGCGAGGACGCGTTCGCGCTGCTGCTGAACGCCGCCGCGAACGGGGTGGAGTTCAGCATCCCCGAGGCGCCGAACGGGGAGTGGGAACTGGCCGCATCCAGCGACCCCGGCCAGCAGGTGACGGCGCCCGTGAGCACCCTGATCGTGCGGGACGGCTCCTTCACGCTGCTTCGGTCGCGCCGCTGAGTGTGAGGCGGGAGGCCTGAGACGGCCCGGCGCAGGCGGTCGGCGGCCGGGTGCGCCTCAGGCCGTCTGCTGCCCCGGCGCTTGCGCTTTTGTTTCGAATTCGGCCAGTATAGAAACGCCGCCAGCGCCAATATTCGGGGTTCGAGCGCCGGCGTGCAGTTCTCTGCACCGTCTCGGCACGCCCGGACCCGCGTGCCGTCGATGGTGCCCGCATCCACTCGAAAGGCACTTCCATGTCCCGCACCACCTCCCGCTTGAGGGTCATCATCGCCGCCGCCGTCTTCTCGGTGGGCGCCCTCACCCTGTCGGGCTGCAGCGCGATCACCGACCTCTTCCCCAAGGAAGCCGCCCGAGACGCCGAGACCCAGGAGATCAGCGAAGCCGGTAAGGCCGACGTGTTCACCCTGGCCGTCGGCGACTGCTTCAACGACCAGGATGCCGAGCAGATCGACAGCGTCCAGGCCATTCCCTGCACCGACGCCCACGACTACGAGGCCTACTTCGCGTTCGACGTGAGCGACGACGAGGCCTACCCCGGCGCCGACGCGATCACGACAGTGGCCGAGGAACGCTGCATGACCGAGTTCGAGACCTTCGTGGGTTCGGACTACGAGGCATCCACCCTGGACTTCAACTACCTCTCCCCCACCGAGGGCAGCTGGGAGAACGGCGATCACGAGATCCTCTGCATCGTGATGGGCCCCGACAAGACCACGGGTTCGCTGGCCGGGGTGGCTCTCTGAGCCTCGCCCCACGCACCACCCACCCGCGAAAGTACGCGTCGCATCACAAACACATAGAGGATTCTTAGAGTCTGAACACCCTCTACGCAGGTCCGAGGGCGTACCGTGGTACTCGGAGTTCCCCCACTCCAAACATCGGCCCCGGCGCCCGCTCCCTTTCCCCCAAAGCGTGAGCGGCACCGGGGCTTTTCGCTGCCCTGAACCGTCTACCGTCAGCGGCGCTCCATCCAGTGATCGGGTGCGGCCACGGTGTCGAAACCGAACTTGGCGTACAGACCGTGGGCGGTGGAGGTGGCCAGCGCCACGCGCCGCAGGTTCAGGGCGTCGAGCACCGCGGCGACGTTCTCGATGAGCGCCACGCCCGCGCCGCTGCCGCGCACGTCCGGGTCCACGAACACATCGCAGAGCCAGGCGAAGGTGACCGAGTCGGTGACCAGACGCGCGTAAGCGACCTGCCGGCCAGTCGCCGCATCGAACATACCGAAGTTCACGGATGCGTCCATCGCGGCATCCTGCACGACTCTCGTGCGCCCCAGCGCCCAGTACGCCTCGGTGCTCAGCCAGGCGTGCACGAGGGCGCGGTCCATCTCGGCGGTGTCTGAAGAAAATCGGTAGTCGGCATCCGTCATGCAGTCACTCAACCGGACCCGACCGCGCAAGCGCAAACCTGCCCCGCGCGAACTGCGTCGGATGGGAGGCGTTAGGGGTTCGTGAGGATTCCGGTGAGCGGTGCCGGGCGGGTGTTTACTCAGTTCGTGCTCGTGCGGAGCACACGTGCCGGCCGCCAATTCGACGGCCCATGAATGGAGTGAACGCATGCTCGACATCGTCTACGTGCTCGGCGTCATCGCCGTGTTCGCGCTCATCGCCCTGGTGGCCTGGGGGGTGGCCAAACTGTGATCGTCTTCAACGTCGTCGCCGCGGTGCTCGCCGTGGCCGCCATCGGCTACCTGGTCTACGCCCTCGTGAAGCCGGAGCGGTTCTAGTGCCGGTCTGGCTGGGCATCCTGCAGGCCCTCACTCTCGTAGCCGTGCTCGCGGTCATCTACCGTCCGCTCGGTGACTACATGGCAACCATTTACTCCTCGCGCAAGCACCTCGCCGTCGAACGCGGTTTCTACCGGCTGATCGGCGTGGATCCCCGCGGCGAGCAGACCTGGTCGGCCTACCTGCGCGGCGTGCTCGCGTTCTCTCTCGTAGGAGTGCTGCTCGTCTACGCGATCCAGCGCGCCCAGGCCGTGCTGCCGTATTCGCTGGGCTTCCCCGCGGTGCCGGAGGGACTCTCGTTCAACACCGCGGCGTCGTTCGTCACCAACACCAACTGGCAGTCGTACTCCCCCG
>Ga0247808_10000198_pt1 | contig 35740 bp, 41 predicted proteins | sample UWRJL089202R1_FD_179914 | JGI IMG/M metagenome (GOLD analysis project Ga0247808, IMG submission 179914) | Plant litter microbial communities from Arlington Agricultural Research Station in Wisconsin, United States - UWRJ-L089-202R-1 | ecosystem: Environmental > Terrestrial > Plant litter >... | reverse complement strand
TGCTCGGAGTGCTTCGTAACAACTCGCGGTGGCTAAAGTCCGTCAAGTACGACAAGGATAGCCATGCACTTATCTATGTCGGTAAAATTTCGAGCCACATCGAGTTGGGGGAGTATCTGTTCGCCTCAGAGGACGACATACTTCCGCAAGAGGTCATCAACATGACACAACGCCGCATTGCATATTCTCAGTTCGTACCCGCTCTGGATATCCTTGACGATAAGTTCTCCGATAGGGAGATGCTATTGGCATTCTTCCGCGAGGCGGATAACTTTCCTTTCGGTGAGCGCAATGGAAAGGACGAATACGGGCGCTACCCCTCATCTTGGACTCCCAAGACTGTATCCGTAATCCTGATCGAGAAGATATACGATGACCTTTTGAAAACCTCGGTGAATGAGAAGGACTGCTTGGCTTGGGCTATGGCGAATGATTTCACCGACTACCGGCGTTACGACTATGGCTATGCAGAGATGATGATTGCTGCGGAACGCGGGATGCGTCCGTCAGAATACACAAGGATGGCTAGTCGCCAAATAAAGTCCTTTGAGAGCCTCTATAACGCTTGGGTCAACGACATCGATGACGAGCTATGGGAACAGCTTATCGCAGCCGAGCAAGAGGAAATCGCGGAGAAGAAGCGCCAGCTTGCCGAGAGTAACAGGCAACGCTAGGAGCGAGAGTCCAATTCTTCAAGACCTCTTTCAATGCGCGCGGTGAGGTTTTCGTCAGGATTCATTCCTTTGAGAGCTTCGTAGTAGGCTCGTCGCCTTACCGCACTATTCATGTCCTCATCGGGGAACTGCTCTTTGGCTAAGGTTCTGGCATCTTCTATCTTGATGAAGCTCTCTACGGTTATGCCCATGATGCTGATCTTCTTGGCTGTCTCTTCCGCTAAGGCGAGCGCTGTGGCTAAGTCGAATCTGTAGTTCGCAATGTATTTATCAGTACGACTGCTGGGAAGCGATTCATAGCCCTCGGTGCCGTCTGCGCCTATCTGACCACTTCGTGTGATGACAGCCCACTTGTCCTCGCTACGCCATTCAACGCGAACTGTCCACATGTCAGCATCGATTGCGGTTTGGTATTCCGGTGGCAGTGCGGTTACGGAGAATGAGCGCACTGTAGCAAATAGCCGGTCGATTGTGGGTAGCGCCAGAAGCTCTTCATGGGTCAGCTTGGATAGCTTCTGGTCTAGTTCTTCATTGGGCATAGCGCATCGTAGCACGTGAATAAACAAGAGAGAAGTGTTGCTATCCAAACGATACCGTGGAATAATATGCGATGAACAAAGGTGGATGAAATGGCAGAGAGCGATTACAAGTACGATAATCACTACAGCAATACCTACAAGGCTGACTTCAAGCCGATCAACTTGTTCGTCGGTGAATCCGCCGACTATGACTTCGACAATCTCGTTGCGGAGTCCGAGGCTCGCATCGCTGCTACATTGAAATCCGGCAATGAGGTCATACTCAGCCCGACTGACCTAGCAAAGATCGAGGAAATTCGATACCTCCATGACACCGCCTTACGCCGCGCGCTGAAGAGGGACGGTCATTCCAAGTCAAATGAAGGGTCGCTGACTATTCAGCTAGGCAACTATTGGAGCAGGCTAGATGATGATGGCGAAACAACCATCAAGCCGGAGGTCGGAGTAGAGCTTTACTCATACGTGCTGGGTCCGCACAGGTCGCATTGGTTTGCTAGCATCGACCGGGCGCTTGAAACCGTTCGTCTCTGGCACGCTCAGGAGATGTCGTCACCGGCAGAATTCGAGCCGTGGGGCGAAGAAGACGATGAGACTATTTGACCTATGGGTCGAATTATTCGCTAAGATGGCATCCACTGTTCCGGCATGGAGCAGTGTTCCCACAAAGGACATGAGATAGTGGACATCAATCAGTTTCTAGCCAACCTTCTTGACCTCTTCGCTGCCAACAGCACCTTCGGGGTCATGGTTGGCGGTGCGGGTTTCCTCAGCTATATCATCGGTGCTATATTCTTAGGTCGCATTTATAAGAAGGCTGGACAGCCACCTATTGCAGCATTCGTTCCTGTGTGGAACATCATCGTTTTCTTCCGCCTCGGTGGATATAGCTCGTTGTGGATAGTTGGGGCATTCATCAGCTATGCCTACATCGGCGGCAGTATGCTGACTTCTGCCGCCCAGCTTACGGGTGCAGAGTGGGCACAGGAGGGTGCAGCTAAGGCAGTCATTGCTGCAATGCCGGTTGCCATCCCCATTGTAGGGTTCCTGCTGGTAGCAACCACACTGATAGGTCTTCTTGCCGCGTACAACATCGGTCGAGCCTTCGAGAAGGATGCCGGATACCTGCTTCTGTTCGTGTTCCTTCCCGTAATCTGGCTCATCGCGCTCGCCTTTACTTCTTACGACTGGGATGAGGACTCGGCTAATCCCAACAGCATTGGCGAGATGGATAGGTCTAACCTCCGTTCTGCCCGTCTACGTGAGGTAGCCGTAAACCGCGAGAAGTCGGCGCGATTCCTCGACCCTGTTGCACCACCGTCAGTGACCAGCGGCGCTGTTGAGTCCGATTATGACCGTGCTCTCAGAGAGCAAGAATCTCGCGGTGGAGTTCCGGCACAGAAGACCAAGCGCGTGCGTAAGGGCAAGGGCGACCCCGGCGACGCAAAGATTGTAGATGCTGGTTCGACCGGCGTTGACACCAAATCTGACTGGTTTTAATAATATGCCATCCATCAATCAAGTACCACTTGCATCAGGCGACCTTCAGCTTATAGCCGATCTCCTTGTAAAGATTGACGAAGACGAAACGGGCTTCTTCACATCAGCGCATATAGGCAGGATTGAAGTTATCCGTGATGGCACAGATGAGTTGATAGGCCATCTTATTCCCTTTGATGACTGGTATGGATTCCTACCATTGCTTGACTAAATCTAGCGGTTATTCTTCCGGCTTTCTGCTCGGGCGCGATCCCGGTCTTGGTCATTGGTAGACCCATCGAAGACATCGCTTATAGCAATTCCACCCTGAAGCTGTTGTCCCTGAAGCTGCTGTATAAAGTCTTCGAGGCTTCCTTCCGCCCTGATAGTTCCCCTGAACCAGCCACAGGAACACTGAGCCTCGCACTGTGCGCCCTGATGGGTACTGTTGTCTGAAAAAGTGTCCTGAAACTCAGTCCACTCATCTTCGACAAGACTGGTCACTTCCGCAACCTTGCAGTTGTCACCATAGGACTCGAAATGAAGTCTGTAGATATCGTCAGCAGATCCGTAGATGTCGTGGTCAGGTCTGATTGCATGACCGTTTTCCGCAACCATGCGAGCCATCTTTATCTTGTACCGGTCAGCCCAAGGAAGATTGGTGTCGTTGTCGTCTAGCTCTAGATAGTTGACTTCTGTGGTCGGAAGGAACTCGCTGTAGAACTTCTTGTAGCGCTTTACGGTATCCTCCCAGACTGCGGTTGGATACCCGAGAGCCTTGCCGAGCGCAAGAGTCTGTGCGGCGACTTCCTTGTACCCCACAACTGCCGGAACGCTTGTGATAGCTTCGGCAGTTCCCTTGCTCAACTTCTGCATCTCGTCTTGATGTCTACGTCCGGGGAATCGTTCGTAGATAGCTTCTTCAATGAGGTGCTGGGCTTCGGCGCGTGCGGCATCTACCGGTGCTGCCGAGGCGCGGTTACTCTTGGGTACGTCAGCGACCTTCTTGTGTACCGTGGTCTTCTTGCCATTCTTGTCAACTATGGGAGTTGGAACAACATTGGAGTTCTGCGACATATCCGTGCCTTTCATTGTGGATAGTCTACCGCAACCCTAGGATAGAAGATATCTCGTATTGCTATAGATACGTAATAATGCTATATTTGTCATATGATTACGCTCCTGTATCTCGCTACACTCTACGCTGAGTCGCGCCTTCAGTATGAATGGCATGACGACCAGTGCGCCTGTGGTGATTTTCCCGAGGCGTGCAGCACCTACAACCAGTCCGAATACTTCTGGCGACGCAATACCCCGATGGGATGGAATGCTGAGGCTGTGACTGAGAAGGTCATCGAGTTCATGGAGCTTACGGTTGATGCTAAGGGCAGGGAGCGTGCAATCCTCGATTTCGAGACTGCCGCTATGGAGCGCGCCAAGAATAGCGAAAGCGTAGACGACGATCTGTTGATTTTCTACGTCTATCCGGTTCGTTAGGAAATGCCGTTTTTGACGCGGTAATCGCTCAGTGCCGATTCCCACTTCTTGTGATTTCGGTATAGCTTTTCCAGCTTCGCAACGTGTTCGATAAGCGGTAGACCGCGCTCCCTGTCCACGACAGAGCAGTAGACCCCGGTTACCACTATGCTATGCGCACGAGGCACATTTGAGTAGATGGTTGCACTCTCATACAGGTGATGAGCGAGAGCGAGCGTTTTCATGTCACCCGATTTCAGAGCAGCAACTATGAGTGCTTCTAGCCTTTCAGCTAGCTCGGTGTTGAACGCCTTGTGTTCTTCGAATGTGCCGAGTGAGTATCGCATCGAGTAGTGAATGCTTTCGTCCGACTTCCACCCGTCAAAGTAACTAGTTAACTCTGGTGCCACATCTGTAAGCATAGCGAGCCACGCTTCTCCTGCCATGTTGAGGTACTGGTTCTCTCGAATGATGATGTACTCACTGGTGTTCAGGGGGTTGTAGTAGCGCTCTTCACCACTACGCAACCGCTTTGCCTGACCAGCGCTCCACGAGCCAAAGGGAACCCACCAGAGATCGTCACCGTCGAATGGCTGGATAATCGGTGTGCCGGAGAGCTGAAGGAAGTCACTGTTCTGTCCCATGAGGTCTTCTACGAAGCCAACAAGCACAAACTTGTCTCCGGTGAGCTTGGGTTCTTCAACTGTTTTCGGCATGGCGGTAGCCTATCTCATTTCGTATGGTTGCGCAGTCAGTTGCATGGGCTATTCTTGACTCATGCGAAATCCAAGAACGCGCGTCCCTATCATAGACAAGAACGGCAAGCACACCAACGTCTATCGGGTTCAGAAGCCCGAGGCTAAGGCTTTGGCGCGCATTCGCAACATCAACAATCCTGACAGGTACAGATACGAGTTAGGTGGGATTGAGGAAGGCTTCATTAATGATCTGAGAGGCGAGTTCCCGAGAGCACATTTCTTTGTGGACATCCAGAGGCACCCAGACCCCAACGAAAATGCCGACTTGATGACTATTCACCATGACCTCGATCCGTATGACGAGAGAAGCGATGATGAGATTCTTCGACTGCATGACGACTTCGTTGGATTCTTCACCGGTTACCTAGACACTGACGAGTTGGGTATTGTCAAGAACCGCGACGATCTTCTGTTCTTGCACGCTTCCGAGATTGCCGATAGACCAACCAGCATTGCTGTTATCGAGGCGAAGAAAGAACAGCAGCGTAACGCAACTGAGATTCAAGTAGCGATGGAACCGGCTGGATCATTGGTGGTCTACAGCCGAGAGCAGGCGGTATCCAACACAATACTCGATGTATTCAAAAGACAGAAAAAGGAAGATGGAATATGAACACCAAGATACCAACGCCCGTTATTGACAAGAATGGCAAGCAGACCACTGTTCACAAGAACCCCGTAACTGCTAACAGCACGCGAGCCATCCCTTCCGCGCAGTCAGTTGCTCTCGGCTCTAAAAGCCCTTCCATCGCTGTTATACCTAAGTCGGATGAAACACCTCATCCTGCATGGCTGCAACAGCACAGAGTGGATAACGAGCTTCATAACCGCGAGTGGTTCGCCAGCGAGGGCGAGACGCATTCCAATGGGAGCATCAGTGCGTGTTATGACGAAGGCGGCGTTCTTTTTGTCAATAGCGATGACGACTACCTATTTGCACCGTTGGTCAAGGGTCATGGTATCGCCAGCATATCGGTAAGCCCGGTTGTGCAGCCTACAGACTCCGGCTATGACATTGCCTACAACTCCGATGGTGGCGAGGATAACTTCGATGGCTATGACGAGGACAGTAACACGGTAGTTTTGTACAGTGTAAACAGCCAAGGAAATCAGGTGGGCGATGCACGGCTGCTTACTTTCAGTGACCCAGACGAAGCTTCGGATTACCTTGAATCACTCACTGCGCGTAGTATCACCGACAGCCTTACATAGACAAAATCCTTGCAATTGCAGTGATTTGGAGGTAAAGTCTTAAACTTCTACATTTTGAGGTGAGATTTATGTCCAAGGTTCGCGTTTTACCAGAACGTTCCAGCTTCCCGTATTCGTTGAAAGGGCTGAAGCGCTACATCATCGGAATTGTCGTTGGTGTATCCCTGTTCGCAATCGGTATGAATTCGGACATGATAGCGGTCGCCGGAGGTGGCGGTGCTCTTGCAGGAATTACCATCTTCCTCGCATTCCAATTCCTCGGCAACAAGGACGAGGACTGATTGACCGTCTATGTGGATGACTTCCTGCATCCGGCGAAAGTAGGACGCTTCGAGTCGAGGTGGTCAAACATCATCGCTGATGAACATGATGAACTCATCACTTTCGCCAACAAACTTGGACTCCACATCGGGTGGATTCAACGTAAGGGTACGTGGCGCGAGCACTTCTCGGTTACCGAGTCTATGCGCAAGAAGGCAATCTTGATGGGTGCGGTAGAGATCGGGTTCAATAGCGAAGAGCTTCGCGCCATCTACCTGAGAAAGCGCGAAGCTCTTACTCATAACTCTGTCTGAGGTTCTTCGCTGAACTCATCGAGTAGAGCCGAGAGGATGGTGAGAGCGCCATCAGCCTCCTTGTCAATGAGAAGGTTCTCGATTTTATGAAGACTCATCAGCAGGTCAGCCTCGTTGTGACGGGCAACACCAGTCTTACTGATGAGGTAGGCAGCTTCCTTGATTCTTGCCTGTACGTAGGAGAGGAACTTCATAGCCCTCGTCTGGCGTGAACGGAGTAGGTCAAGAGCCTCCTGCCATCCCGCTGCATCTGCAAGCTGCTGGTTTCCGTCGAAGTTGGATGGGTTGGCGGGATGCTCGCGCTTCTCTGTTGCGATGAAGTGAATGCTTGACTCAACCGAGCGTCTTACAAAGCCTAGCTCGCGTAACCAATCGATGAGGTTGTTCGGATTTCTTAGCCATGCGGAGCCACTCTCTTTGGCTCTTCCTCTGATGTCGTCCTCGACAAGCTGGGAGAATTCTTCGTAGTCGAGGTCTTCTAGTTCGTGGTCAATGGGGTTGGCAGTTGGTGCTGGCGAATTCATGTAGGGGTATTTCCTTGAAGTTGTAGGTGCTTCGAATAGAGTAACAAGCGAAATGCGCGTTGTCCAATTGGTTGACAAAAATCGTTGTTATCTGTAAAGAATTTTACTATCACGACGACCATCAGGCGTTTTTGTTTGACTCAAACGACCTAGTGTTCTATCCTTCGCCTATGTCATTTTCTAGGTTCTTCATCATCGCTGGTCTTATGTACTCAGCCCACAGCATTGTGGTCATCTCTATTGGTGTCGCCCTGAATGACAGTGCGGTTATAACTTTTGGCTGGACTGCTGGACTGGCTATTGAAGCCCTATGCCTGAGCTTTGCGGCAGTGTCTCGCAGCAGGGCTAGGAGAGGACTCATGCCCGGATTCAGTTCTTGACAAAAACAGAGTCCTGAGCTTTCGGGCTGATAGCCTATAGCCTCAGTAATCGAAAGGCTCAACCGTGCTCGGCTTCAACATGTCTCAGGACGAAGAAAAGAACATCTCTCCAGAACAGAAGAAGTTTGACGACAGGTTTGTCATCGGAGTATCACTTGTGGTGGTTGTCGCCGTTGCGCTCATCGTGGCTGACATGAACTACCTCAAGGTTGGCTTCCTCATTCCGATAGGCTTCGCAATCGGAAGCGCTGCTATCGTCATCAACCTCATCAAGGGTTTCATCGATTGGCGGCGCAAGAAGGCTCGTGAGGCTAGCGGCGAGATCCAGAAGCGTAAGCCATCTACCGACGTAGAAGCCGCTGCTGCCAAGGTAGCGTCTTTGAAGCCCAAGAAGAAGACCCGTGAGGTATCCGACAGGGACTACACCGCAGCAGCACTCCAGTCAGCCGTTCAGGATGCCCCGTATGCAGCCGATCCAACAGCTTTCACCAAGAACGAGGAAGAGGAAGCAAGCCTAGAAATCATCATCGGCTTCTCAACGGCAGATCCACTACTTACAGGCTTGGGTGTCAATAATCCCAAAGCAAAGGATTCCGAAGACTAAAATGATGACTATGAACAAGAAACTTGCAGGGGTATTGGGCATCGCTGTGCTTTCTGCTGTAGCGCTATCAGGCTGTGCCTCGGAAGACTCGACGCTCATTAGCGAGTTCAACTCTTCCATCGATTACTCAAAGGCGGGAAAGGTGATTGCCGAGAACAACGCGACAACAGATGGCTTTGACCAACAGACTCACATCATCGCCATTGAAGGTGATGATGCTTATGCCTATCTCGTCAAGACGCTTACCGACCAGAAATATGAATGCACAACTCCCGAAGACACCTATGTCCCTAAAGAGGGAGAAGAGAGTGGATTCCTTCCTATGACAACCTGTATCAAGGATGACCTAGTTGTTACGATCAGCGAGGCTGTCGCTGGTCAGGCTGTCATAGGAGTCAAAGACATCACGCGATTCAAGAATGATGGAGCTTCCGTCACTGTGACAGATACGACCCCAGCACCTTAGTCCTCTTCGTCATCAATGAACGGCGACTCGCCACGCTCTATATCTTCCGGGCTGTCATGTAGCTGAAGAATCTGGAATGTGTATACCTCGGTGATGCTCTCGTCTTCGTCATCGAGATACTCCCACTGCGGCGACTTATCCCCGATGTAATCGCCCCATTTGTGCCAGCGCCAGCCGCCGCCATTACCCTTGTTGGTCGCGTCCTTTTCGACGTGACCAAAGGTGATGACGAATCGACGTGCATCCGTCAGAAGCGCGGGATACTTCTCGGCAACCTGAGCGGGATAATCACACACTCCGTAATCAGAAGGGAAGTTCCTCTCTTGAAACTCGCGCGCCGAGTGATAGTCAGCCCTCAGCTTCTTCGAGTACCCACTGTTGAAAGCGGCATCTTCTCCGATTTCCTTCTCGTGCTCGCGTAGCTTGTCAAAGAACTTTCTCGTCAGTTGATTGAACGGCTCGTCGGTGAGAATCATGCTCTTCCCGAGATCCTCGAACATCCAGTTGGTGTAGAAGAGTCCTTCGCCAATGCGTTCGTAGGACTCAGCAAAGATGAAGGGGTACTCGCCCTTGCGATGGTTATGCGTCAAGGCGATGTCTGCATCACTGAGGTCAACTAGCACGTCATCTCGATTCCTGTTTGAAGGAAGGCGTTATTTATCCAAGCCTCTTCATTCAACTATAAGACAATAATGCGCTGGGCGCAAGTTTGGTATTCCCTGCAAGAGTTACCTACGGATAGTCCGAGGGTTCCTATATCATGGTGGTACTGAAAGGCTTAGATATGACTACAGTTCCAACCTCAATCGTTGATGTCAACGGCAAGGCAACCACCGTACACCGCAAGGTTGACCGCACCAAGCTTGCTGATGGTCGCATATCCACCGTGACCACTTCGGTCAGCACCGTTATCGAGTCGCCCGAAGAGGTATGGACTCGTTTCACAGATGTAATGAACAGCATGGCTGAACTGTGGAGAGACAAGCCGAATGAGGACGGCGAGAACATCACCCACTTCATGCGTGATGAGTTCGGCATGAGTGACCGACAGATAAACCATGTTCTTCCTGAATTGAAGAGAATTCTCACTAAGGAAGAGGACGCCGTTTTCCGTACTGATGTTCACTACCGCCTCTTCAACTCCCATAGAGGCGAAGGCGGTGTGGTTATCTGTGTGCAGGATTTCGATTATTACGACTATGACAACTCTCGCCTGATAGGTGACCACAGCTTCAAGGATGAGGCGGAGGCTGAGCGCGCCTTGGAGTTCATCAGCTATCACGTCGTAGACATGGAATAGGTTTCAGGAAATCCTTCCAATCCCATTCCAGAAGATGTATGCTAAATCTATGTTGTAGATAACTAACCCAGAACCCCGTCCATTCCCTCTGCCACCACAGGTGCCGGTTCGAGAGCAGTACGTTGCTGACGTAACGAACATTCCCGGCACTAAAGGTCATTGGGGCACAACTCACGTAAAGATACGGGATACCACCTCTCCCGTCCTCGAAGGCGGTGAGGAAAAGGGGAGGATGGTGTATGAGTATGACCGCAACTATCGAATGGCAGATACCTTCGAACCTTTCCGCCAACTTCGTAATGGCATTTGGTATGACTATGCACTCATATCTCCCGACTACACGCGCTTCGAGGTCGTTGACCTTGGCAAGGGTGAGGTAGTCGCTGTTGAGCCTTATCCGACGATTACACAGGAATGGCTTGACCGCATTGACGAAAAAGCGAAGACTGGCGATGGCTGGGCGGCGAAGTATAACGTTGGTGATGAACGCCCCGACTGGGGATTCTGTCCCGTTGACTTCCGCGTAATAGACTGGCGTGATCGGTTCACCGATGAGTCACCGAACCAGACATACTCCTACGGCAAAGGCGATGATCGTGTAGAGAAGCTAGTACACACCGATGAGAAGCTCTACTCCCTCACGGGTCAATGGGCACTCTACACCGGATGCGTATGGGGTGATGACTCGTCGTGGAAGCTACGGTACATCGACCTGAGCCGTATTAGCGAAGGTGTAGTAACCAGCGAAGACAGGTTCGGTTACTTTCCCCTGAGTGGTTCTCTCGATGCCGTGGAGTACGATTCCACAGCCGACGAGTTCTACATACCTGTTGAGGTGATTGTCTCCCGTAAGTCGGGCAAGGCATTCGACCCCGGACTCAAATGGACACAGGACTACGACGAAATGGATGAGAGCACTAATGCGTGAATATGAAATTCCTGACGATGTGAAGACCGAGAGGGCTTTGAAAAACTACGGTTACTTGGTTAACTCAGCTTATGCCAAGGGCGAACCTTTGGATATGGAGCAGCTTCCGGGCGAGGAAAGCTATATCAACAGCTATCTGTTCGATATATGTGATTACTTTGGACTTCCGTTCACCAATAACATCGCCTACGACCACAGCACTATCGAGATAGGGGAATTTCTCGAAGCTGTGAACAAGGCATTGGAGATGTCAGGCTGGGTTTCTCCGCAAGACCATCAACGAGCGTTACAGGAAGTGCGCCGCTCCGCTCGTTGATAAACTCGGTGACAGTCCGTGTATGCAGCACCGGGCTGTCACCGACCCCCTCGTCAACCTAACCGAGAACGATATACGTACCTTTAGTCTTCTTGCTCTGCTTAGCCTGCTTCAAGCGGTGGTATCCGTCTACAAGAGCATATCCACCGCCTTCTTTGGAAACCACGCCGGATATACCGTCAAGAGTGGTGGTGTACTCTTCGCCGCCCTCAATCGAGTCAAGATACTTGGTATTCGGAATGTCAATTCCGCTGAGAAGGATCTTCTGGACAGAAGCGCTCTTCGCCCTATCGACACGGGCGCTTGACCTGCCGGGGTTCTCTGCTGCTAGCTGAGACTTGATGGCTTCCAATGGTGACAATCCTGATGTCTTCACTCCGCGCTGACGACAGTATTCTAGAATGCCGCCTCGGTCTACGGCTTCGGGAAGATCGAGGTACCACTGCATAAGCTCTTCATGCACGCTCCTGTCCATAGTCACGGCGGCTTCTTCTCCGTAGATTCCGCCTTCGGCTACGGCTTCATAGTTCTCTATCTCGCCAACTCCGATGTCTTCTGCGAATTCGATGAGGTCAGCAGGTAGTTGACTCTGGCTGCACTGGAACAAATAGGCGAGAACTCGTTCAGCATCGACATACTCGACCCTAAGACCGTGGTACTGGCTGTCCCGGCAGTAGTCATCCACCACTCCCTCACAACCGGAACAATAGTAGCCATCGAATTCATAATCGACAGCATGTGTCAAGGAGTTCATAAACTCAGGGTTCTTCAGAAAGCGGTATGGGTTCTCCTGAACTGATTTAGGTGCAGGTGCCGTGCGCGCAGCGGTTTCAGAATCGACATTCTTATGAACGGTGGTCTGCTTGCCGTTCTTGTCGATTATCTGCGTAGGTTGCTTTGGTGAACTCATATTCATTGCCTTTCGGATTACACTCTACCATCAGGCTGTGATCAGTGAAAGGCGCTACCGAACTTATATCGGTAGCGCCTTTCACTTTAGATTATGCGTTGGCGAGGACTCTGCTGTCAGGCTTCGGAACCTTCGGAGCGGTTGCCTTGGCGTTACGCGCACGCCGTGCCTCAACAGCAGCCATCTGCTTCTTGAGGTTGGAAAGCTGGTTATCGAGCGACTTCTGCTCATCCGCGAGACGCTTGGCTTCCTCCCTCTCCTGCTGGGCGTGGAATCCCTTGCAGCGGCTTCGGATGTACTGGCTAATCTTCATCGGGTCGCCCGTGAGCATTCGGAGGGGAAGCTCACCCTGAACCTTCGTGTTGTTGTAGGTGATCTCGAACTTGACGATATCAAATTCCGAGCTTTCCTTCTTGCCGTTGGCAATCTCGTGCTGGATATCGCGTGCAGTGCTGCCGAAGCCGCCCTCGTTGCGGTAGATGCCGAGAATGCGAAGAGTACCGCTGCGGTAGTTAGCCCACTTGAGATCATCAGGTGTCTCGTGAGTCATCTTTCGCATGGTGTTCGCCGCAACCTCGCGCGCCTCGTTGATTCGCTCAACAAGTGCGGTGTTGTGGATGGCATAGTTCGTTGCAAGCTCTGTTGCTCGCGGACGCTTCCGCTTCCGCTGGGTTGCCTCGACCGTAGCCTCGATGAGCTTGCGGTAGGTTTCCTCGGGAGTTGCCGAACCCTCCGTAGCTGTACGGATGAGGTAGTCGATGGTCTTGTCCGAGAATGCGGAAACAGACTCTTCCTCGACGGCGGAAGTGGTGGTGACAGTTGTTGCGTTTGACATGATTAGATTCCTTTTCTATAAGAGTGGTTTGTTTTGTTTGGGCTTGCTGTTTGATGTAGGCAAACCCCCACTCAGGAGGAATCTAGGTAGGCAGGAACCTAGAAGAAAGGCTGCGTCATAAAAGTAGTCATGGCAAAACAATATCACCTAAATGCAGTGAAGTCAAGTAGTTAGGAAACCTCTACTTGATGAGGGTGTCCTTCTGACCCGTGCTGACGTAGGCGATTACCTGTGCATCGTGCATCGAGATGTTCTCCTGACCATCACCGCGAAGCTTCATCCCACCGGTCGGTGTTGCCACAGGGAAGTCAATGCTGGCGGCTGTGAAGTCGCCCTGTTCTCGGTTGAAGCGGGTGACATTTCCGAGGCGGTTGATGGTGATTTCGCGCCATCCAGTGTCGCTACCGATAGCTCCGGGGTTTGATTCGTAGCGAAGCGTTGTGGAGCCGTTTGGTAGCTCCTGAACCAAGCTGGGGTTGTCGCCGTAGATTTCCTTGGCTGCTGCAACTCCGTCTTCCCATGTGCGGGTGACTCGTGAGTTGAGGAAGTTCGGGGAGTCAAGGACACCGCCCTCTTTAAGGTAGCCCTTTAGTTCCGACTTCTGGAATCGGATCTCCGTGACGGCGACATTGTAGTCTTCCTCGAAATCATCGTCGCGGTCTTCGGAATCCATCTGCTCGTATACATTGAGTTCTAGTTCTAGGTCTTCGATGTAGGCTCCGGCTCCGATAGCAGCGTCGATAAGGTCGCTGTGTGCCTGCTTGTATTCCTTATCCCATGCAGCACGAGCGGGGTTGTCAGCAGCGGGTTCTACCTTGTCAAGTCCGTTCATCATCTCGACTGAACGCTTCGCTGCCTGAACCTGAGTCCACAAATCGTCCATAGCATCAGTCATACCCTTGGAGGTATCCTGAATCGTCGGAGCGGCTGCGCCAGCTACACGCTGAACCTTATTGAAGCCGTTCTCGTCCATCTTCCAGACGTGGGTAGCCTTACCGTTCTTATCAACGATGGGAACGCGATTCTTACTGCTTGACATAGTGAAACCTTTCGTACTTGCAATATTAGCATTAGGCAACGACTCTAAAAATGTGTACACTGGGATGACTATGGCAATTATCAAAGCGCGTCATCTGAATGGCGACCACGTGGATATGTCCATAGTCAGAATCCTTCATCCGTACATCGTCAACGAATGGGATGTAGCAAACGGTCGCGTCGAGCACATCGAGCCGAGGGCTGTTTTCTCTGAAATCCGCATGATATCTCACACCTCTAAGAAGACCGTCAAAGTACGGACTGTCGATGGTGGTGATATGACACTAGACCTTGATGACGAAGTGGAGATCAGGGATCTACCGCGCCGGAAGCCACTCGGCATGGAGTTTGGACGCATCACCAAGGAAGGCGGTGAGCTTCTTATGAATGACAACTGGCGGCACGCCGTATATTCCGACTTGCAAAACTGATGCTTTTGGGCTAGAATCCCAGCGCATTACTACTCAATACCCCACCTATCAGAAAGATAAAATGTCTAAATCACATCACCCACTGAGAATCTTCGCTGGTTCTCTTATCATTTCATTGCTGGCAATCGTCGTCGGTTATCTCTATGGCGGAATCGCAGCAGCGCTCATAGTGCTGCTTTTGGTTCTGTTCGAGACTTCCCTCTCAGCAGACAATGCCATCGTCAATGCGCGAATCGTTGAGAAGCTTTCTCCGTTCTGGCAGAAAATCTTCCTCACGGTTGGTATCGCAATCGCGGTGTTCGGTATGCGACTTCTCTTCCCGCTCGTCATCGTGGGTGTCACAACCGGACTCAACCCGTTCGAGGCGTTCGGACTGGCTATGGAGAAGGGCGACCCGGAGACTCCCGGCACCTACGGATACATCCTCCACCACGCTCACCCGCAGATCGCTGCCTTCGGTGGCATGTTCCTTCTGATGCTGTTCCTTGACTTCATCCTCGACACCGAGCGCGACATCCACTGGCTACGCTGGCTCGAAATCCCGCTTTCCAAGCTTGGCAAGCTCGATGTCGCCGCTGTCGTTGTAGGACTCGGTGCGCTTCTGGTGGTATCCGCCATTGCCCACGAACATGCAGTAATTGTTCTCACAGCCGGTATCGGCGGAATGATTACCTACCTCGTGGTAAACGGAATCGGAACCTACTTCGAGAATAAGCTTGAAGAGGACGAAGAGCGTGCTGCATCGAATATCTCTGGTATTGCCAAGCTGACAGGTAAGGCTGCGTTCGCGTCATTCCTCTATCTCGAAGTCCTTGACGCATCATTCTCGTTCGACGGCGTTATCGGAGCGCTCGCCATCACGACCGACCCGATCATCATCGCCTTGGGTCTTGGTGCTGGCGCTATGTTCGTCCGTTCCATCACCATCTACCTCGTGAACAAGGGAACGCTGGATGATTATGTCTACCTTGACCACGGAGCGCACTGGGCTATCGGCGCACTTGCCATCCTGCTCATCGCCTCCATCGCGGCACCCATCCCTGAGATCATCACTGGTCTTATCGGTATCGCGTTCATCATTGCGGCACTCATTTCCTCCATCGTGAAGAACAAGCGTGACGCAAAATCTGAGCTTGCTGTGAATAGCTAGGTTCTCGGAAACAGTAAAACAGCCAGCGGTATCGTTGGTGACAACTAAATAGGGCGTGAGTGCTGGTTCGTTGAACTTGACATTTCGGCACTCACGTCCTAGAATCCCCCAGTTACAAATACAAACAACAGAAAGCAGGAAAACAAATGTCACTATCACTTTCCAAGGGCGAGGGTCTATCGCTCAAGAAGGCTGACGGAACCAACCTCAGCAAGATCACGCTTGGTCTTGGCTGGGACGCTGTAGCGCGTAAGGGTTTCTTCGGCGGCGGCGGCGAGATTGACCTCGACGCTTCCATCATCCTCTTCGACGGTTCGAAGAAGGACATCGACATCGTGTACTTCGGTCAGCAGACCTCACGCGATGGCGCTATCCGTCACTCCGGCGATAACCTCACTGGCGAGGGAGATGGTGACGACGAGCAGATTGTCGTTGACCTCAGCCGCCTCGACCGTGCCGTCCAGTCCGGCGTACTCGTTATCACGAGCTACTCGGGTCAGAAGTTCGATCAGGTCAAGAACGTTCACGCTCGCGTCCTTGATGAGTCCGTTTCCGGCTCGCCCGAACTCGTTCGCTACAACCTTGCTGCTGGTGGAGCGCACACCGCGTCCATCGTTGCGAAGTTCGAGCGCGAGGGACTCGGCTGGAAGTTCACCGCCATCGGTAACGCTGCGAACGGTAAGACTCCGCAGAAGATCGTTGCTGACGCTCAGGCCGCTCTCTAAGCAGCATCACCACTACCCAAAATACGAACAACAAACAGAAAGAATAGAAAGAAATGACACTCACACTATCCAAGGGACAGAACCTCTCACTCTCGAAGTCCGACCCCGGACTACAGAAGGTACTCGTTGGTCTGGGCTGGGATGCCCGTTCCACCGATGGTCAGCCGTTCGACCTCGACGCATCCTGCTTGCTTGTAGGTGCAAACGGTAAGGTTCGCAGCGATGCCGACTTCATCTTCTACAACCAGCCTGCATCCGCTGATGGCAGCGTTCGCTACAACGGCGACAACCGTACCGGCGACGGCGACGGCGACGACGAGACGATCAACATCGACATCACGACTGTCCCTGCTGATGTTGACCGCGTTGTCATCACCGTGAGCATCCACGATGCAGAGGAACGCAACCAGACCTTCGGGCAGGTTCGCAACGCCTTTGCGCGTATCGTCAACGACGAGTCATCGGTTGAGGTTGCACGCTATGACCTCACCGAGGACTACTCAACCGAGACTGCTCTCGTGTTCGCTGAGGTCTACCGCGACAAGAGCGCTTCGGGCGAGTGGAAGTTCAAGGCAGTCGGTCAGGGCTACACCACCGGTCTTCGCGGTATCGCGCTCGACTTCGGCGTTGTCGGTCTTCAGTAAAACCCAGTAGTACCCACGGACGGGGTAGGCATCATGTCTACCCCGTCCCCACAAACTTTATAATCCTTTAGAAAGGGACAAGAACCACATGGCTATCGAACTAACTCCACCAACTGACGAGCCGGGTACAGCAATCGTACTCAACGCTCCCGAGGCACCTCCGGTCGTGCAGGATGCAGAAGCACCCTCCATGCTTGGTGACATCGATGAGGGTCGCAAGCTCGAAATCGGCGCACAAGCTAAGGGCTTTGTCACCGACCTCGTGAAGTTCAACCCGAACTCACCCGAGTTCGCCTCCAAGATCAACGACATCCAGACGCTCGCGCAGAAGGAAATTGTCGAGTCCGGTTCGGGCACCAACCGCATGTTGGAGCGCAGCCAGTCATCTGTCGCGGGTTCGAAGAAGAACGGCGGTGACGCTACCATCCGCGTAGCGGGTACGCTCGCGGAGCTTCGCAACACTGTCGAGGACTTGACCCCGAACGCGGCTGACCTCACCGGAGTCCAGAAGATTCTTGGATTCATTCCCGGTGGCAAGAAGATTCGTCGCTACTTCCAGAAGTACGAGTCGGCACAGGGTCAGTTGAACAACATCGTCAAGTCGCTCATTGCTGGTCAGGACGAGCTTGCGAAGGACAACGCATCACTCCAGCAGGAGAAGCAGAACCAGTGGAACATCATGCTGGAACTGCGCGAGTTCATCATTCTCGCCTCGCAGATTGATGCCGAGCTTGTCTCGCAGATCGAGCAGCTTCGCACCGCTGGTAATGTCACCGCTGCCAACACGCTCGAAACCGACATGCTCTTCGTCGTCCGTCAGCGTCATCAGGACTTGCTCACGCAGCTTGCAGTCGCAGTTCAGGGCTACATGGCTATGGAGCTTGTCCGTAAGAACAACGTCGAACTCATCAAGGGTGTAGACCGCGCTCGTACCACTACCATCACCGCCCTTCGCACGGCTGTCATCGTCGCTCAGGCTCTCGATACACAGAAGCTCGTCCTCGACCAGATCGATGCTGTCAACGAGGCTACGAACAACACCATTGCTGCAACGAGCGCTATGCTCCGCCAGCAGACGGGTCGTATCCACGAACAAGCTACGAACTCCGGTGTATCAGTCGAGACTCTCACCAAGGCGTTTGATGACATCTTCGCCACGATGGATGAGATCGACTCGTTCAAGCAGAAGGCGAACGCTACGATGGCTACTACCATCAGTGGTCTTAGCGCCCAGCTAGAGCGCGCTAAGCCCCAGTTGGAGCGTGCGCGTGCGCTAGAGGCAGCAGAGGGTGGCAACACCGGCAGCACTGCGGCTATCGAAGCTCCCAGCAAGTAATCATCACTCCTACTAGATAGAGGACAAACCTGTGAGTTGGATTTCCAACCTGTTCGGTTTAGATGAGGCACCCGTGGGGACTGGTGCGATTCCAGTCCCCACGAAGCCTTTTCACGAGCGCTCAGAAGAACAGCTAAACATCTTGACGCAGTTCGTAAAGAACTCTTCGCGTGAGGTGTCAGCGGATGTGTATTCACGCCTCCGCTCTATGGACGATCTCATCAGACCTCTTATCAAGTACATCGCATCAAACCCGGTGGTCATCGAGAAGGAAATCGCTATCGAGTCTCTCCTGACGGACTACATTCCTACACCACTCGGCATCTACTTGCAGCTACCGGAGTCAGAGCGAACCGATGGCAGCGCTGGTGATTTGGTTCTTATCAGCCAATATGATACGCTCGAAAGAAGCATCATCGAGTTGGGAAAGGGCATCTACAAGGATTCCCTTTCCGCCCTCCAGACGCACGCAATATTTATCGACACTAAATTCAACGACTAAGAAGGGGAAGAAAATGACACCTGCTGTCATCAAGCTAGAATCTGGCGCTAACGTCAGCCTCACGGCTAACAGCCCTCTTCTCAAAGAGATTATTGTGGGCTTTGGGTGGAACATCATTTCCTCCAACGGTCCCGTTGTAGAGCTTGTTCCATCCGCCATCATGTGCGATGCCAACGGCGCTGCCGTATCTGACGAGCATGTGGTCTTCTTCAACCAACTAGCGACCCCAGATGACGCTGTTCGATATGTCACCAAGGACGACAAGGAGCAGATTGAGGTCAACCTCTCTCGCATCCCCGAAGATGTGAAGAAAATCGCTCTCATCGTCTATGTTGACCCTGACATCCGCAAGCCCGGTAACTTTGGATCTGTGCGCAATGCATACGTCCGAGTTGCCGACCGTGAAGACAATGACATTGTTCGCTATGACATCCCGCAAGCTGACATCGAGGTTACCGCTATGGTCTTCGGTGAAATCTACAACCACAATGGTCAATGGAAGTTCCGCGCAGTCGGTCAGGGTTACAAGACAGGTCTTCTGGGTGTCGCTAAAGACTTCAAGGTGAATGTCTGATGGCTGTCGATCTGGTTAGCGCACGACCAGACATCTTCTACCTTCGTCGTCGTCTTAAGGTGGGAGAGCAGGTCGTTTCAACTGCGCCCGTTGCGAAGACCGACTTCCTGAATCTCAAGCGGAATACTGACGGGTCTGCCGTTACTGCGGCTGATAAGGCGGTAAAGCCAAAGCCTTCCGTCACAGAGCGCACCGTGCTGACTCTTGACGAGCCTGTAGTGCGCCTCAACAGCCGCCAGTCCGCCATTGGGTCGCTTGTTGCGTCCGGTGTGACCGTTTACGGCTGGGAGACTGCGGAGCGCCGTAACGGGCTTGTGCGCACTCCCGTTGCTGGACAGCAACAGCTTCATAAGTACGAAGTTCCTTTGTTCGGCAATAGGGCGCTCATTGAGTTCTTCAAGGGTGATGTCATCGTTTCGCTGCGTTACTTCAAGAAACTCCGTCGCCTTGTTCTCGGCGCAGAAAGTGGTGTTATCACCATCAAACTACTCGACGGGAATACTATCGCCTTGGACACTAACGGTGGTAAGAACGTTGCCTACCTATCGGTCATAGGCAATGTCATCGAGGTGCGCATCGAAGAACTCATCACTGATATCGATGGCACCTTCTCTATCACCAAACCTCACGGCGCGTAAATCCTTCGCCGCCGCTCGTCGCACAAACGCCGACTTGCTTTCTCTGCGTTTCTAGGGTAGTATCGAGGTGTCAACTAAAGCTATTCAATCCCCCAACAAAGACCTATTCAGAAAGGGCTAAATCTCGTGCGTCATTACAACTTTTTGACCGCTGAGCAGCGCTCGCATCTATTCCTGCACGAGCCAGAGGAATTCGATTTCACCTCAGATCCGTTCCTGCTCTCAAATGCGCTCGGGGCAACTCTCTACTGCCCCGCGACGCGCCCGAACCTCATGCACGATATCGAGAAGATGGCTATTCGCGGCGCGGGTAGCATCGTTATCTGCTTGGAGGACTCCATCCCTGATGATGCCCTTCCGATGGCAGAGGAAAACTTGCACAACACTCTTCTCGCGCTGAAGGAGCGTGGGGATGTATCCGACCTCCCGCTCATCTTCGTTCGTATCCGCGATGCCGAGCACCTTCACCGTGTGGGTGAGCAGAACAAGGGTCTTCTTGATTCTCTAACCGGATTCGTGTTCCCCAAGTTCGAGAACATGACCGGCTCTGCCAGTCGATACGTCAGCATGTTGCGTCGTATCAACCTGACGTACAGCCGTCCGCTGTTCTTTATGCCTGTTCTAGAATCGCCCAACCTAGTTCACCTCGAAACGCGCACCAAGGCTCTTTCTGGCATCAAGAAGGTTCTCGATGCCAACCGCGAACTAGTCCTTGCTGTACGTATCGGCGCAACCGATATGTCTTCGGTGTACGGAATCCGCCGTAATCCCGACTTCACGGTATGGGACGTTGGAACAATCTCCAACACCATTACTGACATCATCAACGTATTCGGACGCTTCGAGGATTCCTATACCATCACGGGTGCCGTGTGGGAGCACTTCTCTAGCGGTGAGAGAATCTTCAAGCCGCAGCTTCGTCAGTCACTATTCGGTGAGGGCTGGAAGCTCCGCCGCGACCTCTTGAATCAGGGTGACGACACCTTCATCCGTGAGATTCAGCAGGACAAGATCAACGGCATCTTCGGCAAGACAATCATCCACCCTTCGCACATCCGAATTGTCCATTCGCTCTCCGTAGTCTCGCACGAGGAATATGCAGACGCTCTGGACATTACGGACACCGGGCGCAAGCATGGCGGAGCGGCATCTTCTTTCTACAAGAACAAGATGAACGAAATCAAGCCCCATTATGCATGGGCAACCAAGACGCTGCTGCGAGCCAAGGCTTTCGGCGTTTCCAATCAGGGGATTGAGTTCCCCGACCTACTAGAAGCGAGTCCCGTTAAATGAACAACGCAAAGCTATGGCAGGGCGAGGTAGTCACCGAGGCTATCGGACTCGGCATCGATAACCAGACCGCGCTGGGACTGCCCTTGCAGTCACTTGTCGGTGTCGCATTCCGTGAGAACCCGAAGCGCGCCCACCTGCTCGTTTCCAAGGTTCTCGGTAAGCACTACCCGCAGTCACCCACCCTCATCAAGTCCGCTTCATACATCCTTGCCTACAAGCTCTATGAGCATGTAGGCGGCGAGATCGAGTTCGGACACCACAAGCCGGATTACCTGTCTAGCGCCCTCAATGGAATCCTTAGTGGAAAGCACACGGAGGACGACGATTATGAGAAGTCCGCCTTCCGCGAGGCTTTCGGACTGATGGATCTAGGCAAGTGGGTCAAGAATGTCGTTGTATTCGGTTATGCCGAGACTGCTACGGCGCTAGGCGCATCGTTCGCTGACGCTATCAATGCCGACTACTACATCAACTCGACTCGTTACCCCGATGATGACTCACAGGAGTACGGCGGCTTCGAGGAAGAGCATTCACACGCCACCTCGCATCACCTGACCCCTCGTGATGTCAGTTACCTCAACGACTCTTCCAAGGTTCTTGCTTTGGTTGACGATGAGTTGACCACTGGCAACACCATGATGAACACCATCAAGATGATGCAGCTTAAGGCGAAGCGCTCGACGTACTACATCGTCACGCTTGTTGACCTCCGCGACAAGGCAGCACGCGCTGCTATGGATTCTTTCGCCGCCGAGAACGAAATCAAAATCGAGGTGTTCGCGCTGTACTCCGGTGTCGTTGACGTACCAGCGGACGCGCTGGCTAAGGCACAACCCTTCATCAACGAAATCAAGCAGAGCACCCCCGAGAAGTCACATCGGGAACGCAATGGAGTTGTGTTTACCAAGCATTACAAGCTCGCAGCGCCTCACCCTAAGAACGGGCTTACCTCTTTCGATGAGCTAAACAAGGTCGCCTCCGGTATCTCGGCAGAGCTTGCATCTCTCGTCCACGGAAAGACTCTCGTTCTCGGTATCGAGGAAGACATGTACCTTGCGCTACAGGTCGCATACGACTTGGAGGCAACCCATGCTGTAGACGTGGACTACTCGACCAGCACGCGCTCGCCTGTTCTTGCATACGACAACGAGGGCTATGCCATCCGCGACCGTATCAAGTATGTCGTCCCCGAGGTTGAGGGAGACACGGACAAGCGCTTCGCCTATAACATCGGCTCCGACTACGACAGCGTAGTTATCATCAGCGGCGACTCAGAGGAAACCGCAAAGCTCACCATCCCCAACGGACTAATCAACGCCCTCAAAGCGAGAACAAGGAACATTTTCATCATGGAGTCAGTAATCGACCCAACCAAGCTACAGAAGCCCCTGACCAGCCCCGAGTTCGGCTCGTACAAGCCAGAAGATGTCCAGTGGCTTCTCAAGGACTTGTCCAACGTCAAGCTTGAAGGTGCCACCGCAGACCGTGAGCGCTCGGTGCAGTCCGGCGAGTCGCACTACGCCGAGTCACTTCCCATCGAGTACCAGCCGAGCGATGAGTACCAGCAGTTGTTCCTCGACCAGCTACAGGACTCCAAGAACGACCTCGCACTGAGTGTCGCTATCATGGCGGAGCAGATTTACCGTCGCCGTGATGCTAACCCTGTTCTGGTTTCTCTCGCGCGTGCTGGAACTCCGGTTGGCGTTCTAACGCGCCGCTACTTGAAGAAGGCGTACAACGTCGATGTCGATCACTTCGCGGTTTCCATCGTCCGTGACCGTGGTATCGACTACAACGCCCTCAACTACCTTGCCAGCAACTACGACCCGAGCAGAATCATCTGGGTTGATGGGTGGTCAGGTAAGGGTCGTATCGGGTTCGAGTTGACCGCTGCGCTGGAAGAGTACGAGAAGAACACCGGCATTCACTTCTCCCGTGAGTTGGCTCTCGTTGCCGACCCTGCATACTCGACCGACCTCTACGGTACACGCGAGGACGTATTCATCTCTTCCAGCGCGCTCAACTCGACCGTCTCTGGTCTTGTGTCACGTACTGTGCTGAACGAAACCTACATTGGCAAGAACGACTACCACGGTGCCAAGTTCTACTCAGAGCTTGCGGAGCGTGACTACTCGAACCACTTCATCGACACGATTGATGAGCTTTTCACCGATGAGCTAGTTGAGCAGGTTTCCCGCTTCGTGGACTCTCATGTACCGCTTGCTCCCGACTTCCGTGGATGGGCTGCTATCGAGCGCATTGCCGAGCAGTACGGTATCGACAACATCGACCGTATCAAGCCCGGTGGACCGGAAACTCTCCGCATCCTTCTTCGCCGTGTGCCCGAGCGAATCCTGATTCGTCCTGACAAGTACGATGAACTCAAGCACATCGTCATGCTCGCCAAGGAACGCGGCGCTCCCATCGAGCTTGTCGAGGATCTTCCGTATGCCGTCATCGGTCTTATCAAGAAGGTGTCCGACTGATGGGCAAGGCTATCTTCTTCTGCGACCTCGATCAGACGATGATCTACAGCAACCGTATGGTGCGCAACCACAGCAACACCTACAACGGTCTTGCTGTGGTCGAGACATACAAGGAGAGCGCGCACTCCTTTATGACGCTGACAGCGGCTAATACACTGGTTGCCCTTCGCAACGAGTTGACTTTTGTACCCTGCACCACACGGAGTGTTGAGCAGTATGACAGGGTTAGTCTGCCGGGAGGTTTTCCCGAGACTGCCATTCTGGACAACGGCGGTAAGATTCTCGTCAACGGTGTTGAGGATGAGGACTGGAATCGTCACATCCATGAGCGTATCTCTTCGGAGTCGGCAACACCCGGTGAAATCTACAACACCGCGTTCAAGGAGTTTGGTGATGCGGAGTGGTTCGAGAAGATTCGACTGACAAGTGACATGTTTGTTGCGGTAGTCGGTCGTGAAGAGATTCCACAGGAGCTTATCGACTTCGCCACGGCGCATATGGATGAGTGGAACTACAAGTTCTCTGTCCAGTCGCGTTCCATCTACATGATTCCCAATGTTGTCACCAAGGAGTACGCAGCACAGGAGATCACCAATCGCTATGGGGCGGAGACTACATTCGCATCAGGCGACTCGGTTCTCGACCTCAACATGATGCTGTGGGCTGACCACGCTATCCGTCCCGCTCACGGCGAGCTTTCGGAGGATGCACGCGCTGCGGGAATCAAGGCGACCACCAAGCTCGGTGTCGAGGCTGGCGAGCAGATCGTTGAGGCTGTAAACGCCAACCTGAACTGGTAGCGGTTACTCTAATACAGGTACAACGGTGGGGAGCGATACGTAGCTCTGGTCGAGTTTCGGCTGCGCTGCTGTCGTCTCCCCTCCTAGTGCGATGGATACCGCTTCCCACATCATGTTGACCCCAGTAATCGTCGTGGCGAAAAGACCGCCAGCGGCTCGGGTATTGGTTTCTAGAAGAACCAACTCGCCTCTCCACCATCTAAGCTGTGTGTTGGTGAGGTAGCGTAAATCGAAGTTCTCATACCACCGCTCCACTGTTTCTACGGCTGTGGGATATCGGTTCGAGAACACGGTGATTCTGTCGCCATCCTTGATCCTCGGAATTGCTCGTACCAGCTTTCCGTTGCGGTCGGATAGGCAGTCGATACTCACCTCGGGAGCATCCAGCCAAGGAAGCAGGAGCAGTTCTGGTGTAGGCTCTCCCCTCTGTTCGGCTAACTCGTATGCGCCGATGACATCCTTGATTCCCACAGACTGCGTGTTCTCGGGGTGCGGGTCGTTGAAGCGAGCGAGACTGTAAGGCTCGTTGTCTATGACGTGGAATCCGGTGGCACCCACTCCAACGGTGGGCTTGACTACGATTCTGTCTGTGGCATCCAGACCATGACGAAGTTGGGTGTAGGCATCACTGATAGCCTCTGCTGTAGATGCGATATGGTAGGGAGGCACTGCTATTCCCGCCTCGGTTGCCTTCGCATAGGTCAACCCCTTGTCTTCGAGAAGGCGGATGTCGGAAACGTTGGATGACAACACCTTTACGCCGATGGTTTCAAAGCGTGAGATGTTCTGCGCGATTATGTCGATGTTGTTGCGTGGGATGAAAACGTCGATGTTGTTAGCTTCGCAATAGTCGAGCGCCCAGAGAATGTATTCCTCACCTGTTGCGACTGACTCCACACCACGGTAATCAGCCGCCTGTAGGACTGGTGATGCCGGGTCTACGTGTGTTGCGAAGATAGTGACTGCTGCACCGTCTGGGTTATCGCGGAGCATTTGGATAGCCCAATATGTCGTTGCGAACGTTCTGTTGAACCATATGTTGATAGAAGTCTTGGGCATGACTGCATCCTAACAGGAGGTGCGAGCTAGCGATGTTTTTGGACGAAACCGGTTATTAAGACGGGTCACGTAAACTTGAATTAGACTCAATTGTTACCATATAACTTGGTAAAAATACGGGTTTTTGAACACAAGTTTTTATCAAAATTCGGTGCATCTGGCGCTAAGTTTGATTAGGCGAATTGCGCTGTGAATACAAAGGTGTCAACTATGGATAAAAAGTCCAGCGTAATTTCTGCGGTAGTTATATCAGCCCTGCTTATAACAGGACTAACCCCTATAGCTGCAAATGCACAGCCGGTGAGTGTTGCCAGCCCCGAAACTGTCGAAACCATTGATGCTCCGGTCAGCGCGGCTATAACGCCTGTTACAGAAGTCGATATTTCTTCCACCTTGGTATCTGGCACTGAATATGAGATATCCGTAAGCTCTGACCTTTCTCCGCTGGATGCGAGCTATCGCTATGTAGTGAGAGATTCAGCAACGCTAGCTAACTTGGTGACTTGTTATGACCCTCTTGATTGCGCCATAACCATAGACTCATCAGCACATCCATCCGTATACGCTGAGGTACAGAACGTTAAGTCAGAAACTCTCGAACTATCGACTGGCATTTACACAACAACCAACGACGCTTATGGATTGACACTAGAAGTTGATCGATACAACTACACGACCACTCCCGGTGCGGCTGGTATTGAGCTTCCTACATGGACGATAACGGGTCAATTCCCGTCTGTTATTGCTGGTAACGGCAATAAGATAGCCATAGAGCTAGAACTCGCAAACGAAGGTCAGCCATCCGTGGGTAGCAATTACCCCGGTTATAAGACAAGAATACTTGTCACTACATTTACAGAGTCACCCACACAGCTAACGGGCACGCCGTTCTCTGCAACTATTCCATACGGATATGCGGCAGAGATAGAAGCCGCATACAGCGTAAGGGTTTATAGATACAGCACTTCCTCACCTACGGTTCAAACGACTTTGGCTAAATCTTCTGCTACGGCAATCAAAATAATTGACTATTACGTTGAAGCCCATGCTGTAGCCGGGAACCAGACAAACTTTGCCGTTCTACCCACTTCGAATAACCCAATGTGGGTAGATGGTTCTTATCCGAATGGCGGGAATTACGGCTATAGCTTTGCTATTCACGAGATGGTAACGGACACATGGAAGACATATAGCAAGTGCGGCATTCCAGAATTGACGTACAAGATTTGGTGTGGGGCGCAACCTAACGAACCCATTACCATGAGTTCAACCGCGATAACTGGATCGGATGTATGGATAGTAGAGGTGGTCTACGGTAGATTCACTTGCGATTACAGCGTGAGCACATCTTGTCCGATGCCCGGAAACGGTCCTTTCTACAATGGGTCTATCACAAGTGTAGATTTTGAAGTTTCTGAGCGCTCCGAGCCATTAATAATCTCTAAAAATTTGGGCGTTGTTGAGGGCTATGAGGCACTCAATGGATACAACCCGTCCGATCCTTGTTACCAACTGTGTGCCGAAGATCCTGTCAACACAGCCACGGGTGAATACTGGGAAACGATAACAGACATCGAACCGATGAACGCATTCTCTCCACCTCTAACTTTCGCTCGGAACTATGGATCGCAGTCATCCGGTAAAGATAGCGGAATGGGTCTTGGGTGGACTTATGGCTTCGGCATGAAGATACAGTCGGGTCATGCCTCGAATAACGCTAGCACTCTGCTCGGTCTTGACTACATAGGAGTCTTGCAGGAGAACGGCTCCAGTGTTGAATTCCGCCGCGCTGGTAACACCTACGGTCAGATAAGCACAACAGCCACAATGAAACACGTAGCCGGGAAGTTCATATTCTCTCGGCAGAACGGCTCGGTCTTTGAGTTCGATGATGTTACTGGTCTATTGATAGCACAGATAGATCCATCAACATCTCACCGCTTAGACTTCACATATGACTCCAACGGTCACCTGATGGAAGTCGAGGCATCTAACGGACAAACCATAACAGTTGGCTGGACAGGCTCTCACATAACCTCGGTTGACACATCTACTGGTCTGAGTTACGACTACGAGTACACAGGCAACCTTCTCACGAAGGTCACTGACTATGCTGGACGCGATTATCTCTATACGTACAACAGCACCAGCAAGAAACTTATAACCAAGACAGACCCCAATGGCGGCGTAACCACAAACGTATATGACGCAACAAGCGGCAAGGTAACGTCACAGACTGACCCGATGGGCGGGGTCGCCACCTTCTCTTATGCAACGAGCGGTTCGGGTTCTTCACTTGTTCTCACCACAACAGTAAACAACCCTAGTCTTATTTCGATATACAAGTACAACGGCGCTACCGGTCGCATAACCTCGGTTAGTAAGGGTGGATATCTTACCTCTTACAGCTACTATGCGACAGGCGAGCTTTACTCCATTACCAATCCCAGCAACGGAGGCAGCAGGGTATTTACCTATGATGCCAAAGGCAATGTGCTTACATCGAAGAACGAGCTAGGTCAAATATCAACTGCTGGATACAACGTTTCCAGCCTACCGACCTATCAGGCAGATCCATTGGGTAACACCTCAACCGTCACATACGATTCCAATGGCGTTCCGACAAGCTACACAAGCCCAAATGGGGCTATCACTGATATCGTTACCAGCGGAGGTCTAGTCCAGTCGGTAACCTCGCCCCTCGGTAACGAGACTAGCTACACCTATGATACAAACGGCTTTACGCTGACTGAGACAGACCCAGAGGGTAATGTCACGACATACACACGAGACAGCCGTGGTCGCGTCATATCAATAACCGATGCCCTCGGCGGAGCCATCGAGTACACATATGACGATGCCAACAACCTAACTCTGATAGAGGATGAGATAGGTGCCGAAACCTCCTTCGCCTACGATGCAGCCGGAAACATACTCGCCGCCACGGACAATATCGGTAACGAGTCTTCGTATGAATATGACCTTATAAACCGCATCAAGAAAAGCACTGATGCAGTCGGCAATGTAACTACCTATGCGTACACGGCAAATAGACTGTCCGATACGACCACCTATCCCAACGGGATGACAGTGACGACTACTTATGCTCCAGCAATCGGTGCTGTTCAAAGCATAAGCTATAACTCTACGCAAGTGGTATTTAATGTCACCAACTGGCGAGGTCAGACTACATTCTCTACGGAGTGGGGCAGAATATCCAATTACACCTACGATCTAGCCGGAAACATGACGCAGACTGTCAGCGGCGGTACCACAACGAACTATGGTTATGATACGGCTGGTAGAAATACCACAGTAACACAAGTTTCTTCTACCTTGGGTAACAAGGTGACGACCATTGAGTATGACGTTAATAGTCAAGTCGCAAAGGTGATACGCCCGGATTCCTATTTCGAGCTATATGAGTACGATCTTGACGGCAGGCAGACAAAGTTTACGGATGCCAGCGGGAATGAAAGCTTGTATGAGTATGACGCAAATAGCCGTCTGGTCGAATACTCAGAAGGCGGTCTTTCGTGGCAGGTTGAATACAACGACCTAGATGCCGTAGTCAAGAAGACCAATGTGAACGATCTCTCATATTCGGAGATGGAATACAACTCTCGTGGGCTGCTGACTGAAATCACATACTCCGACTCTACACCGGATGTCTCGTACACATACGACACACTTGGGCGGGTTCAGACTATTGATGATACAGGTGCCCTGCTGGACTATAACTACAACCCTAACAGCCAAGTCATCTCGTCTGACAGGGGCGGCGTTGAGACTGGATACAGTTACGACAATATGAGCAGGCTGTCCACCCTGACATACCCATCGGGTCTAATCGCCAACTACGGATACAACGCATTGAGCCAGCTTGCTTCAGTGAGCGGAACATGGGGTTCTGCCTACTACACCTACAATGGCAGCGATATACCCTCGCGCATCAACTACAACGGTGCTAGCTCGGGACTAAAAACCGAACTGGGCGTAGATATTCCAAACGGAAGAGTCGGGTCGAAGACCAATTCCGGCTCTATCGCTGCTGGATTACCCAGTGAATACAGCAAGTCAACAGTAGGCTATAACAACCTAGGTCTTGTTAGCTCCAAAAACATGACGAGCAATACCGCCGCTATTGGCAACCGCAATACCACCTATACGTATGACACTACGGGACGACTTGCCACAACTGCCGACTCTACAGCGCCTACGCTAAGACAGGTTTCTTTCAACCTTGATGACTCCATAACAAAGGCGGATACGCGCTCTTTGAGCTATAGCGATGAGCGAGTTATCAGCGGAACGGGAGACTTCTCCAACAGAAGCCTCGGATTTACTACGGCTGACTTTGAATACGACACAAGAGGCAACAGAACTCAGACATCATTTTACTCGTCCACAACCGGTCTTGTGAACACGGAGTATGGCTACAACTCAATCAACCAGATGACGAGTATTACCAACCCGGACAATCCTGTTCCTTCTGCGACAAATCCGACCACAAGCTACACCTACGATGCTTACGGTTTGATGCTCTCAAAGAGTCAGGACAAGGGTGGATTCGCCTACACAACCTCGGACTATGTATGGGATATGACAGCCGGTATTCCGTTGATGCTGGAAGACCAGAGCTTCGATTATGTCTACGGCGTAGGCGGTACACCTGTGGCTCAGGTAACCAAAGGCACTTCCTCTACTAGCGGAACCAGCACTCAATACCTTCTGACAGATGAGGTGGGTAGCGTACTAAATGTTGTCGGTAGTGATAGAACTAATATGGCTTCACGTCGATACAACGAGTATGGCTCGGCAGTGTCGGGAAGTAATGTGGGTGTTAGCGCATTCGGGTTCGCCGGAGAATATCGGGATAGCACCACCGGATATATCTATCTAAGGGCACGTTGGTATGACCCGTCAACCGCACAGTTCACCACTGTAGACCCGGCACTCGCAACAACCCATTCGCAATACGGCTACACGCGCGGTAACCCGCTAAGTTATAGAGATCCGCTTGGGCTTGACTGGATAGACGACGTAAACCGTAATACACAACAAGGATTCCTTGGCGTGCTGAATTCTGTCACTATGGGTGGCTTCGGAGTGATAGCCAATAACTTCGCGCCCGGACTTATTGACAATTGCGATAGGGGCGCATATGACTGGGGCAACACAGTTGGTGATGTGGCAAGTTTTGCTATACCGGGAGCAATAGGTCTGAAGTTTCTTAAGAAGTTCGATCAAGCTGGCTCCGCATCCGTTAAGTCTCCGACAACATGGCGCGCTTTGCAAGAATGGTTCAAGGATGATAGAGGTAGTAGTGAACTTCCGGGTCAAATTGACCGCTTATGGCGCGCTGTTACCAAGCAAGAAAAGAATGATCTAGACAACTCGGGTATTTTCAGGTTTGGAGAAAACGGCGGGGAGGGTAAATGGTTCACTAGAACGGAAGAACAAGCGCAAAAGTATAAAGAGGTCGCGGAGCGCGGATACCCGCGTGATGGTAAATATGAAATCGTGTCGGGGGATATGGATCGTGATCTGATTGATTACACAGACACAGTTGACTTAACCTCAGAAATAGGGGAAGGTCCAGCCGGAGTGTTCATTAGGGCGGATAAACTTCCTTTTATTAGATATAACGGATAGGCTGTTTATATGTTTGGAACAATGAGTGTCACAGCAACCGAGCCGTGGGATAAATTCACCATGATGGTACAGCCCGGATATCATTCCATGCCTGCATTTTCTCCCAAATGGGGTTCAGTTTCTTTTATGTTTGGAGATATCATCTCATCAGATGATGATGAGATTTTAGTAGAGGCATATTTCCCCGAAAATGCTTTCAATACGCCAGACACCGTATCCCAAATATCTACAGGAGACGAGTTTACTCTTACTGATGGTATGCAATACAGAGGCAAGGGTTATATAGTAACCATAGATGAGAAGTCTTGGACAGATAGCAAGATGAGCAGAATGGGCAAAAAAGCCAGAGGTGAGTAACTCGTATTTGACATCTTCCTAACTTCTAGCTAGGATAGAAGTATTAGATAAGGAGGAATCATGGATCAGGTTTTGATCAACTTGTTTTACGCAGCGCTCGACTGGACACGCAGTGGCGCATTCATTCAGCAGTTCATCGGTTTCGCCTTCATCTTCTTCATCTGTGTGGTGACCTTCCGCGCCGTGAATGGTATGCGCGAAGCTCGTCGTCGCAATCGAGTCCAGCGCCATGAGCGCATGTTCAACCAGCAGCAGAAGCACGAAGGTCACCGTCGCGCGGGTGGTCGCTGCGAGTTCTCAGTCGGTCTTCACCGCTGCAACCGTGCCTCTGTTCACGCAGACCACTTCTACCCTTACGGGCGTGGTGGAGCAACCTCGATGCAGAACTTCGTTGCTGCGTGCGAGTTCCACAATCTCTCCAAGGGTATGAAGATGCCGTCTTCGCTTGAGAAGTCGCGCATCGAGGCTCGCCGCAAGCGCTACTTCCCCATCCTCACCAGTGAGAAGGTCGGTGAGTGGGCATGACGAATTCCGATGTCATCAACAACATCGCGCTTACCAGCGCTACCGTAGTTTCCGTTCCCCGTCGCATCAAGGGTGAGAGCTACGAGATTCCCACCTGCTACTTCAACGTAGATGTTGCGGATAACAAAGCAACGGCGCGTTACCGTATCGAGTGTGACGAGAACATCGTTGAGTCGGCTCTCGCTGCTGTCGAGAAGGGAAACGTTGGGGATTTCTACGGGTTTGTGGATACTGAGCGCCCGAATGTCGTCATAGTTCGTCATATCTCGCTGACCGCGTAGACGTTGATTTATTAGAGTCGAGAGAGTAGCCTGAGAACATGACGGAGCCATTTGACGTGCAGGGCTTCCTTCCGCGATCTTCCGATTTTGTTCGCACGCTCAGGGATGAAGCTCGGTACTGGGGTATCAATGCGGCTCCTGTTCTTCGTGAGTTCGAGGAATCTAATCTTCGGAAGGTGTTCTCTACACCCGGATACCAGAACAACATCAAAGGCTTAAGAAAGCTCTCCGGTTCCGACAAGAACTACCCACAGCGCATCGACCGGTCGCCGCTTGCATACGGCTTTCTCACCAACCCGGAAGTGGTGGTCGATGCTGTAGAGACATGGCTGTCTGACCGGAACTACTATGGAAATGATGTCAAGTCCATCCATCATTCCTATTACCTTGATTCTTTGGGGGAGAGCCAGCCCTACGCCGCTCACCTTGACACCGCTGTCATGCTAGGCGCTGTTGAAGACCGCGACCTTGGTGCGCTCACTGTTGCAGATGCCGACCCTGCTATGCTTCCCCTCGCCGCCTATGTTGCCCACCTACGACTGAACGAAAGCCAGCTTTCCGAGCTTGCGCCAATCTACTACCGTTGGAACACCGAGTACGTCGAGAACTTCAGCTCTCATATCGGCATTCATTCGTGGGTGAGCCGAGTGTTCACACACGCTACGTCACATGAGAACTACAACGATCACTTTGAACGGTGGGTCGGAAGGGTGCCGGAAGGTTCTGAGCTTGCGTGGATTCTTATAGGTGCTCGCCATCGCGGTAACATCACGCACGAAGACTGGTTCGATGTGGTGGAACGTATTATCGCTTCTGGGGCTAGCGCCAACAGGTTTGACGAGGTAGCATCAATGCCTATACCGTTTGAAACAGCCCTTGCTGTCATCGAGAACGGTATCGACAATGACCTTCTTGAATCCATGAAAGGCGAATGATGGCTCTCGTACCGCGTGAAGTGCCCCCGGAGAGCCGTTTCGTGCTGGGTATTTTCAGGGATGTGGCTCATGCCGAAGAGACTCTCGCAACCGCCGTCACGCTCGCTGAGGTGAACAAGGCAGTGCTGCGCTCGTGCGGAATAATCTTGGACTCGCCGCATTACGCAAGCGATGAGGTTGACGCATACGCAAGAAGCGTCATGGATGACCAGACTGTCACACTACGGGATATTGAGGACATCAAAGCAATCATCGAAGAGATGAAGGATATTGAAAAGCTGATGGGTTCATAATGACCGCCCTAGGAAACCTCTTGGTGAGGAAGATGATCGTCATTACGTGGAAAGATCGTATGGCTTCTGCGATACCGACAGCCTCCGGCTCATATGTCATCGGCTCATTTCCCTCTGTGGAGTCCGCCGAGAATATGAAGGTATCGTTTGAGACATTACGAGATATCAATAACGAGCTTATCGAATACTACGTCGGAATTGTGAATAGAAACCCTGCCGACTTTCAGGCTATTGACGAGACACTGTACCTCACTGGACAGAATGAGACGCTCACTCAAAAGATAGCCGACATTGAAGAGCTTATAGCGTCGATGCGCGAACTTCTGATTTGATTTCTCTATAGAACAGGCGTATGATCGCTGTACACGAACTGATGAAGGGAAGCTTTATGCCATTGCGCAACGAAACGCCCTTTGAGTTCGTCAAGGAGACTCCGACATACAAGCAATACAGTCGGCATCTACCCACCCTGAAAGACGTGGACAACCCCAACCTGTACGTGTCTGAGGACATCATGGTGTTCAAGGATATCGTCATCTACACCCAATCGGAGAAGACCGAGCGGTTGTTCCCGTCAGGAAAGAAGGGAATCTACTTCCGACCTATGGCGGAGATGACTTATTCAGCCCGACGTTACAATCGTGAGGGTGAGCCAATGTTCCGGGTCTTCAACCCACGAGGGGACTTCACAAGAACAAAGAAGCACAATCCGGGCGATATTTCCAACGATGAAATCGCGCGACACGTTACCGAGCTTGTTGAGCGCAACTACGGTATCGAGGTAGACCCGTCATGGGCGAAGTCACACCTCTTCTACCAGCTACTCGCCTACCCTATGCTTCGGCAGTGGTCGCTTCCTAAGCTCGAAGGGGGTTCAGAGATCCACACCGCGCTTCACACCGCGAGGGATTCCTCTATTGACTTTGGAATGCCTGCTCTGTCTCGGGGTTTTCTGCGAAGCACGCCTCGTGCTTTCATCGAGCAGTCTTTTGGAAAGAGGTTCATGCGTAAGGACTTCATCAAGGCTGTCGCGGCAACAGAGAGTCTCGAACGGCTGGCGGCACTCGCTACATACAGGAAGCACTTCGGCTCTGACCTAGGACTCACTTTCTTGCGTACTGACGGTTACACGGCACTAGAGGCTCTTCTTAGGAATGGCAGATACAAGAAGGAGCTTGACTACATGCTTGCGCCTCTTACGGCGGCACAGCGCAAGAGGGTTCTGCTCTCCAAGCACTCAGGTCATGCCTTCATCATCACCGATTCTATGCGTATCATTACCAACCTAATGCGTAATGGGAACTACGAGCATGAGCGGGTTGACTTCCGCAACTGGCAGACCATCCATGACACATTGAGCTATATCCAGCGTGACCAGCACGCAGCCATGTCGGAGACGAGAGTGCGCCGAGATAAAGCAACCGTCATTGAGCAGAAGGAGCACTATATTGCTCTTGATGACACGGTGGTTGATTTCGACGGCTCACAGTACAGTATCCAGTCGGCTAAGAATGTCAACGAGCTTAGGGTGTGGGGTTCGGAGATGCACAACTGCATCGGTGGATACGACCGCGCAGCTTTGAAGCACGAGAGCTATCTTTTCGGTGTTTATGCCGGAGAGAAGCTTCTTGCCAACATGGAGTTAACACCGAAGGGCGAGGTTGTCCAGCTATACGGAAAGCACAATAGAAGCCTTAATGCCGAGGTTACCAAGGCTATCACTGCGCATGTTGAGTCGCGGACAACCGCTCTAAGCTAGGTCTGGGAACCGGTTAGGCTCAAACTAGCGTCTGTAGCTCAGCGATTCGCTCTTCACGCATTATCACTCCGACGCGCGCATTGCGAACCTGCCGAAAGTTTGCCGACTCCGCCATGTAGTTCTTGATGCGCTCCGCTGCCTCTTCGTTCATCTTGGTGAGACGCGCGATTTCTGCGGGAGCCTTGGTGGTGTCTTTCAGTGTGATCATCTTTTCTTCTCCTTGATTGTTTTTGGCGGGCGATTCAGGAACCCCGTCTTTGTTATATAACCAATCATACACCCGTTG
>Ga0247808_10000197_pt1 | contig 35814 bp, 34 predicted proteins | sample UWRJL089202R1_FD_179914 | JGI IMG/M metagenome (GOLD analysis project Ga0247808, IMG submission 179914) | Plant litter microbial communities from Arlington Agricultural Research Station in Wisconsin, United States - UWRJ-L089-202R-1 | ecosystem: Environmental > Terrestrial > Plant litter >... | reverse complement strand
TGCCATCAAGTGACGCCCATTCCACAAGCACTCACACCTATCGATTGTTCATATTTTTAAAGAGCGGGTATTTCTTTTTACTTCCGTCTCGCTACTTCTGCAACGAGAGCGGCGCATTATACAGAGCTCGTATAATTGGTCAAGGGCAACGTAGAACTTTTTATTTCTGAACCGCTTGCCTTAGAACCTTTGCAGCCCGCTTCGTTACTGAAGCGAGGGGCGCATTCTACAGAACAATTAATTTGGGTCAATAGCTGTTTTTGCTTATTTACAAAGTAATTACATTTGACACTAGTCTATGGTGATGCGCGCGAATTTGCGTTTGCCTACCTGCGCCACGAATACGCCTCTTTTAAGCTGAAAAGATTTATCAGTAATCTTTTCGCCATCCAGCTTTACGCCTCCCTGTTCTATCATGCGGATGGCCTCAGACGTGCTGGCAACCAGCCCCGCCTGTTTTAAAAGCTGGGGGATAGAAATGGAATCCTGGCTGATCTCGAAACGTACTTCCGGGACCTCGTCCGGAATACCGCCCTTGGAACGCAGCTGAAAATCTTCAAGCGCCTGCTCGGCTGCATGGCTGGAATGAAAACGGGTGACAATTTCCTGCGCGAACTTTACTTTGATGTCGCGAGGATTGGCTCCGCCGCTCACGGCTTGCTTCCATCCGACGATGGTTTCCAGGCTTTCGAATGAGAGTAACTCTATATAACGCCACATCAAATCGTCGGAGATGGACATGATCTTGCTGAAGATTTCAGTGGCCGGTTCGGCAACTCCTATATAGTTGCCCAGGGATTTAGACATCTTGTTGACGCCATCCAGCCCTTCCAGCAAGGGCATGGTCAACACACATTGCTGGCTTTGACCGGCCTGCTTTTGCAGTTCACGGCCCATCAGCAGGTTGAATTTCTGGTCCGTACCACCTAACTCCACATCCGCCTTTAAGGCAACCGAATCGTAGCCTTGCAGCAAAGGATAGAGAAACTCGTGGATAGCGATAGGCTGGTTACCTTTATAGCGCATGCTGAAATCGTCCCGCTCCAGCATGCGCGCGACGGTATGGCTGGCAGCCAGCTTGAGCATGCCGGCTGCCCCTAATTCCGTCAGCCATGTTGAATTAAACACCACCTCGGTCTGCTCCGGCTTAAGTATCTTGAATACCTGCTCGGCATAGGACCTGGCATTTTGCTGGACCTGCTCTGCCGTCAAAGGCGGCCGGGTGGCACTCTTGCCGGTCGGGTCGCCGATCATGCCGGTGAAATCCCCGATCAGGAAAAGCACCTGGTGGCCGAGTTCCTGGAACTGGCGGAGCTTATTCAAAAGCACGGTATGCCCGAGGTGCAGATCGGGTGCAGTAGGATCGAACCCGGCTTTTACACGCAAAGGTTTGCCGGTTTCCGCGCTGCGCTTCAACTTCTCGATCATCTCGTGCTCGATCAGCAATTCGTCGCTGCCGCGCTTGATGATAGCGAGGCTATTATTCAAGCTATCGCTTAATTCCGGGGATAATGGTGTATCTGCATGCGTCATTCTTTTACTTACCTTACTGTCGTGGGTTTGATGCTAGGTTAATTAATAGCCAAGCTTGATTAATAGAGCTGTTTTTGTCGTTTTTATTTGCGCTTCACCATACAAAACTTTTCTGTTAGCATCACCCCTCAATATATGTTTTGAGGTAGCGCCTGTGCAGCCTAGCGAACCTGTTTTATTTTCTGATCAAATACTTGCTGATCGAATTGGCAATCCTGAACCAAGCATTTTATCGCAAAAACCCGACTTATCCCTAACTGGTTTACCTCAAAGAAAGCTGCGCGTACGCTGGCTGCTTGCCCTTTCCAGCCTGCCCTTTTTTGGCGTTTACGCCGCGTTCGGTATTGCACCGCAAACCGTTACCGACAATATCCCTATATCCAGCATCGTTGAAGAAGTAGCCCTCCCCGCAGCGATCGTTTCACTTGAAGAAATGAAAGACCAGACCTTCTGGCAAACGGATGTGGTACGCCGTGATGACACACTGGGCAGTTTGTTGAAACGCCTTAATATCTTGGGCGACAGTTCAATTGCTTTCTTGCGCGGCCCGGATGGCAGCCCGCTATCTTCGCAATTAAGGCCAGGCCAGCCTATCCAGGCGCAGACGAATGCCAATGGCGATTTGCTGAAACTGAGCTACCAGCTTAACTCAAGCTCGGCGTTTAATGTGGAGATGACGGATTCCGGCTTCACCGCCAATACCATAGCAGCCAAGCTTGATAGCGTAACCGTTGTTAAATCTGCAGAGATCAAAAGCTCATTATTCGGCGCAACGGACAGCGCTGAAATTCCCGACCAGATCGCCATCCAAATGGCGGAGATATTTTCTTCCGACATCGATTTCCACACTGACTTAAGGCGCGGTGACCGCTTTGTGGTGGTATATGAGACCAACTATAACAATGGCGCGCAGGTTTCTACCGGCAAAGTGCTGGCCGCTGAATTCATCAACGACGGTAAAACCTATCGCGCCGTGATGTACCGAAATCCGCAGGGCGAAGAAAGCTATTACACACCCGAAGGCAAGAGCCTGCACAAGTCTTTCCTGCGTTCACCATTGGAGTTCTCACGTATTAGTTCAGGCTTCAGCCTCGGCCGTTTCCATCCAATATTGCAACACATTCGCGCACATAAAGGCGTCGATTATGCTGCGCCCATCGGCACCCGCGTGAAAGCACCGGCGGATGCGATCGTCGACTTCGCAGGTGTCAAGAACGGTTATGGCAATGTGATCGTGTTGCGCCACCAGAATGGCATCAATACCATTTATGGCCATCTCTCCAGGTTTGCTGCCGGCCTGCGCAAGGGCATGCATGTCGCCCAGAGCGATATCATCGGTTATGTCGGCATGACCGGCCTGGCTACCGGCCCACACTTGCATTACGAGTTCCTGGTCAACGGCCAGCATCTTGACCCATTGAAGGTGGCACTGCCCAAGGCCATGCCGCTGGCACCTCAATACCAGGCAGATTTCAAGTCACACAGCGCCGGCCTGTTTGCACAATTAAACCTGCTTAGCGCAAGCAAGCTTGCTTCGCTGGAAAGTGAGTAAGGCCTTATTTATAGGCCTGATGTCCGGAACCAGCCTGGATGGCGTTGATGCTGCCCTGGTTGAATTTCTGGACGACCCCGAAACTCCATCGCAAAAAAATCCACAACAGATAGCCTCACAGCACTGCAAGGTGCTGCATACCTTTAGCCTTCCCTACAGCACCGCCCTGCGTTCCGAACTGCTTGCACTGCATGACAGCGGCAACAATGAGCTCGAGCGTAGCGCACTGATCGCCAACCAGCTCACCGCTTTATATGCGCAAGCCGTCAACCAATTGCTTGCCGTCGCGGATCTTGCACCTTCGCAGGTGTCAGCAATCGGCTGCCACGGCCAGACCATCCGGCACAGGCCGGAACTCGGTTTTACCCTGCAGATAGGCAACTCCAGCCTGTTAGCTGAGCTTAGCGGCATCACTGTAATCGGCGATTTCCGCTCACGCGATATCGCGGCCGGCGGCCAGGGCGCGCCTCTTGTGCCGGCTTTTCACCAGGCGGTATTCGGTCACCCGACCCTGAGCCGTGTCCTGATCAATATAGGCGGTATCGCCAATTTAAGTTACCTTCCGGCTAACGGGGAGATTCGCGGTTTCGATTCGGGCCCCGGCAATATGCTGATGGATGCATGGGCCGAGCGGCACTTGGGCAAGCGCTACGACGAATCCGGGAATTGGGCGGCTAGTGGTCAGGTCATTCCGGATTTACTTGAAAGGCTGCAGGCGGAACCGTTCTTTGCCCAGGTGCCACCAAAAAGCACAGGGCGCGACCTGTTCAGCCTGGCATGGTTGGAACAATACCTTGAAGCCCATTACGAGCCCGCCGATGTGCAACGCACGTTGCTGGAGCTGACAGCAGCCAGCATAGCGGATGCGGTAAGGCAATATTGCCAGAGCGATGCAGCGGGTATGCCGGATGAGATATACCTGTGCGGAGGCGGTGCGTATAACAGCGCACTATTCCAGTGCCTGCGGCGCTTGCTGCAGCCGGTGAACATCTACATGAGCGATGCACTTGGCATTAGCGTGAGCTGGGTGGAGGCCACTGCTTTCGCATGGCTGGCTAAGCAAACCCTGCACAGATTACCCGGCAACCTCCCTGCCGTTACCGGCGCTAAAGGCCCACGGATATTAGGTGCGGTTTATGCTTATTAGCATGCTTATTAAGCATACTATTAGTAGAATTAACGAATTGTAAAATAACCAGAAAACACTCTTAAAATGACCAAGCCAACCAAAGTTACCCTCACCTTCGACAATGGCAGTGATGCTATCGAATTGCCCATGCTTTCCGGCAATCTCGGCCCGGATGTCATTGATATCCGCAGCCTGGGCAAGCATGGCGTATTCACATACGATCCGGGCTTTTTATCCACCGCTTCCTGCAATTCGGACATCACTTTCATCGATGGGGAAAAAGGCCTGCTGTATTACCGTGGCTACCCCATCGAGCAACTGGCGGAAAACTGCGATTTCCTAGAAGTGTCTTACCTGCTGATGTACGGCGAATTGCCTGCGGAAGCTGAACGCCAGAAATTCAACCACACCATACAACAACACACCATGCTGCATGACCAGCTGACCAACGTGTTCCGCGGCTTCCGCCGCGATGCGCATCCCATGGCGGTCATGGTGGGCGTGGTAGGTTCGATGTCGGCGTTTTACCACGACTCCATCGATGTGCAGGATCCCAAGCTGCGTGAGTTATCCGCACACCGCCTGCTGGCCAAGGTGCCGACAGTCGCTGCCTGGAGTTATAAATACAATATCGGCCAGCCGTTCATTTATCCGCAGAACAAGTTGAGCTATGCAGAAAACTTCATGCACATGATGTTCGCCAACCCTTGCGAAGAGTATGTACCGAACCCGGTACTGGCAAAGGCATTCGAACGCATCCTGATACTGCATGCCGACCATGAACAGAATGCATCCACGTCCACAGTGCGCCTGGCCGGCTCCAGTGGGGCCAATCCCTTCGCCTGCGTAGCTGCAGGTATCGCCTCGCTATGGGGACCGGCCCACGGCGGCGCCAACGAGGCTACATTGCACATGCTGGAAGAGATCGGCGATGTGAGCCGCATCGGCGAGTACATCAAGCGTGCCAAGGATAAGAGCGATTCCTTCCGCCTGATGGGATTTGGCCATCGGGTATACCGCAACATGGACCCTCGGGCGGCCCTTATGCGTAAAACCTGTTATGAGGTGCTGAATGAACTGGGGCTGCAGGATGACCCGATGTTCAAGCTGGCCATGGAATTGGAAAAGATCGCCCTCGAAGACGAATACTTTGTCAGCCGGCAACTGTACCCCAACGTGGATTTCTATTCCGGCATCGTGATGCGTGCCATGGGCATCCCCAACTCCATGTTCACGGCTATTTTTGCATTGGCGCGTACCGCGGGCTGGGTGGCGCAATGGAACGAGATGATCAGCAACCCGGAAGCGCGGATTGGCCGGCCTCGCCAGCTTTACACCGGTTCGGTACGCCGTGATTTCGTGCCCAGGGATAAGCGCTGATACAGATAAACGCCATATTGAGAAGTAACATCAAATAAAAAAAGAGCCATTGGCTCCTTCTTTATTACTAATCACACCTGCGAGTTTACAAAAAAACTTACACCGAGAACGACGAACCGCAACCGCATGTGGTCGTGGCCTGGGGGTTGCGGATGACGAACTGGGAGCCCTGCAGGCTATCCTGGTAGTCGATCTCCGCACCCATCAGGTATTGCAGACTCATGGGGTCGATCAACAAGGTGACGCTGTCACGCTCAACTTGCGTGTCGTCGTCGTTCACCGTTTCTTCAAACGTGAACCCATACTGGAAGCCTGAGCATCCGCCACCGCTGACGAATACGCGCAGCTTCAGATCCGGGGAGCCTTCCTCGTCGATCAGTTCTTTGACTTTTTTGGCGGCGTTATCGGTAAAGATAAGCGGGCTTGGCATTTCAGTAACAGCATTCATGATTTAACTCCTTAAATTTATTGCCTTAAATTGATTATCCTGCGTGAAGCACGCGCGGTCAATTTATTGTTTTAATCTCTCGTTTAATCTTTATTGGTTAACAGCCTGGTTTCCTGGTCTTCACCCTGGTATACCAGGTTGCCCTCGATCACGGCACCGGTATGCATCTCCAGGGATTTGTAATGGACATCCCCTACGACCCTCGCTTTGGCCTGCAGTTCAACATAATGCTTGGCATGCACAGGACCGACCACCCTGCCGTTCAATACCACGTGGGATACCATGACCGCACCTTCTATCATGCCCTGTTCGCTGAGCACCAGTGTGCTGGTAGAGCCATCCTCGTTGACGTCGCCCCGTACCACGCCATCCACGCGTAAACCACCGGTGAAATGAATATCGCCTTCTACACGGGTTTCCGCACCAATCAATGTATCAATACGGTTTTGCGGCTTATTCTTGCTTTTAAACAACGTCGATTCCTTTCGAGTACGGGTTTGCGTTATACAGGTAAATCCATTTTCTGGCTGATTTTCGGTTTCGCTCCAGCGCCAGGCTCCATAAAGTTGAGCTCGACAGAATGCGCTTCAGCGTCCGACGGCACTATAAAACTGCCGTCTATGCGTTGATAGTACTTGAAATTCACCGCAATCGCCTGGGCCGAGTTAGCACCATCGCTCAAAGGCAGTTTGACGGCCTGGCCGGACTGCGTGGCGTTCAGCACCAATTTCACGCTGCCCTGCACCAATTTATCGTGCCGCCCCGACTGTACCAGCAGTATATGGTACTCATACTGGCGCGGCTGTGCGCCTTTGGCGAGCTTGAAACTGTATACCCTGAGTTCGCTGCCGTTATCATTTTCACTGAGTATGTTTTTATAAAATGTGACATCCTCTTTCAATCGTAAGGATTCGTCCTGCATGTCGGACAGGGCCTTTGCAAGATTGCTTTGCGCTGCCTGTGCCACTTGCAACTGGCGCTCGGTCTGCACTGCCCTGTCCTGCAACTGCTGGTTATCATGCGTGATGCGCATCATGCTATTGGTAAGGCTGCCGAAATCGCCGCCCGTCAGGTGCCAGTAGGCGAACAGGTAACCGACCGTTATATAGGCTAAGGCGGTCAATACCTGCCAATACCATACGCGAGGCGCCCGCACTGCCACATGCTTGGCGGATACGCCGAAATGGCGCTTGAATTTTCGCGATACGCGTCTCATTGGGCCTGATTATTCAATTTGCACATTGCTGAAAACCTAATCTGCAAGCTTACGGCAATAAGGGCACTACTTCCAGGCCGGCATTTTCCGGCAGGTCGAACATGATGTTCATATTCTGCACTGCCTGGCCTGCGGCACCTTTCACCAGGTTATCGATGACCGACAGCACCACCACGGTATCGCCTCCCTGCGGCTGGTGCACGGCGATCCTGCACTGGTTGGAACCACGCACGGAACGCGTTTCAGGATGCGCGCCCTTGGGCAACACATCGACAAACCGCTCGCTGGCATAGCGTGCTTCAAACAGCGCTTGCAGGTCGACCTGCTTCGTCAGTCTTGCATACAGCGTGGCATGGATACCACGTATCAGTGGCGTCAGGTGCGGCACGAACGTCAACCCGACCGGCTTATTGGCCATCGCGGCCAGTCCCTGGCTGATCTCCGGCAGGTGCCTGTGGCCGCTTACGCCATAGGCCTTGAAGTTGTCGCCGGCTTCGGCAAACAGGCTGTGGACTTCAGCCTTGCGCCCGGCACCACTCACGCCGGATTTGGCATCGGCGATCAAATGGGTTTCGTCGACAATGCCGGCTTCCAGCAGCGGCATAAAGCCAAGCTGCACAGCGGTTGGGTAACAGCCAGGGTTGGCCACCAGCCTGGCTGTACGTATCTGTTCACGATTGAGTTCCGGCAAGCCGTATACGGCACCCGATATCAGTTCCGGGCAGGCATGGCTCATGCCATACCATTTCTCCCAGACGGCCACATCCTTGATGCGAAAATCGGCCGCCAGGTCGATCAGGCGCACGCCTTTATCTAGCAACTCGCGGGTTTGCTGCATAGCGATGCCATTCGGCGTTGCAAAAAACACCACGTCGCAATTGGCTAGATCGACCTGCGCCGGGTCGGAGAACAGCAGGTCGATATAGCCGCGCAAGCTGGGGAACATATCCGCCACCGGCTGGCCGGCTTCGCCGCGCGAGGTGATGACAGCCAATTCTGCGTTGGGGTGTATCGCCAGCAAACGCAGCAGTTCCACGCCGGTATAGCCGGTGCCGCCCACGATGCCTATCTTCAATTTTCTATTCTGCATGCTATAAATTCCTGTTAGTCCAACATAGTAATGCTAACTTATTAGCATGACAAAACCATTCCGCAACAGTTTGCCTGCGTAAAAACAAAAAGCCGCACAAGTGCGGCTTTTTGATAATGCTCCAGCGTATTAACGCTTGGAGAATTGTTTCCTGCGGCGCGCCTTGCGGAAACCGACTTTTTTACGCTCAACTTCGCGGGCATCGCGTGTCACGAAACCGGCTTTTGACAATGCGCTTTTCAACGCTGCGTCGTAGTCGATCAATGCACGGGTGATACCGTGGCGAACTGCACCGGCCTGGCCGGATTCACCACCGCCGATAACATTCACCAGGATATCGAAGCTGCCTTCGTTATTGGTCAATGCCAATGGCTGGCGCAGGATCATGCGTGATGTCACGCGTGAGAAGTATTCGTCTACCGGCTTGTCGTTAACAACGATATTGCCTTTACCGGTTTTCAGGAACACACGAGCTACCGAGCTCTTGCGACGACCTGTACCGTAGTTATATTTACCAATCATGTTCTTTCCTTACGCCTGGCTTTGGATTGTCAAAGGTTGTGGTTGTTGCGCCACGTGATCATGCTTTGCGCCGGCATACACTTTCAGCTTGCGGAACATGGCATAACCCAGCGGGCCTTTTGGCAACATACCCTTGACTGCTTTTTCCAGCGCACGGCCAGGAAAACGCTCTTGCATTTTGCCAAACGTGGTGGTGTAAATGCCGCCAGGATAACCAGAGTGACGGTGATAAAGCTTGTTTAGGTCTTTAGAGCCGGTTACTTTGATTTTGTCTGCGTTAATCACAACAATATAATCGCCCGTATCAACGTGCGGTGTATAAATCGTTTTATGTTTGCCACGTAAACGGTGGGCAATCTCGCTGGCCAAGCGGCCCAGCACCAGATCCGTAGCATCTACTACGAACCAGTCGCGCTTTACTTCATGCGCTTTTGCGGAAAAGGTTTTCATCGTAACTGTCTATAATCGCTGAAAAAAATTAAGAGGGCGATTCTATGTCAGCGCGCAAGCGTTTGTCAAACGGAATCTGGCTTTGTGCTGTGTTTTATTTTGCACAGTTGCCAGTAATTAGACGAAATGCCCGGGCCATGTCGCTAGCAGCACCCCGGCGAATATCGCCGCGCCCAGCCAGTTATTGTGCAAAAACGCGTTGAAACAGGCCGTACGGTTGCGATTCCTGATCAGGGTGTAATGGTAAACGGCGATGCCGGCGGCAGCGGCCAGCCCGGCATAATAAGGCCATGCCAGCTTCAGCAGCCAGCCAGCCAGCCCCAATGATAAGAGCATGGCCAGGTAGCACACCATCACGGCGGCGACATCGTAACGGCCGAAAAAGATGGCTGAGGAATGGATACCGATCTTCATGTCGTCATCCCTGTCCACCATGGCATACTCGGTATCGTAAGCGATCGCCCAGAAGATATTCGCCAGCGACAGCAGCCAGGCCACCATGGGTACAGTGCCTGTCTGCGCTGCGAATGCCATGGGGATGCCGAAACCGAAGGCGATGCCTAGGTAGGCTTGCGGCATCACAAAAAAGCGTTTAGTAAACGGGTAGCTAATCGCCAGTAACAATGCCGCCACTGACAGCATGATGGTCAGTGTATTCAGGGACAACACCAGCACGAACGCCGTCAGGCTCAACCCTGCCGCCAGTAGCAGCGCTTCTTTCACGCTGACTTCACCGGTCGCCAGCGGGCGCCGTTGCGTACGTTCCACCTGCCCGTCGAACTTGCGGTCGGCCACGTCGTTCATCACGCAACCCGCCGAGCGCATGAGGATGGTGCCCATGACGAAGATGCATACCAGCAGCCAGTAAGGACGCCCTGCACTGGCCAGCCACAAGGCCCACAACGTCGGCCACAGCAGCAGCAGGATGCCGATGGGCTTATCCAGGCGCATCAGGCGCTCGTAGGCATCGATCTTTTTCAGCAGGGTTGCAATGGTCATAGCGTCAATACGGAAGGTAAAAATACTTCGGTGACTAGGATCATGGCATGCTTCAGCTTAAATACCGAACGGCGCGCCCATAGATTAACCGGTGCATGTACCAGGGCGGCTACTGCTTTACGGTAAAGCGCATCCTGCCTGTTCAGTTTCCTGTATTCGAGCGGTGTGCGCGTGACCCTTGCATCCGTAAATAAAGTAGCGCCCAGGGATTTAGTGCCCAGCCGTCTCAAGCCTTGCCAGGCTCCGCGCAAACTTTCATGCGGAAGTACGCTATGTGCAAAGACAACCGGGCGCTCTGCCCGGCAAAGTTGTACTTCACGCAGCAACGCTGTTTTTGTGTGTGGCAAGCGCAGCAACTGCGCTTCATCGCAGTACGGTCTGGCAGTCAGCACGCGCACGGGATGCACCGAAAAATCCGTGGCATTGTTTTGCAGGCGCCTCGTCAACGACCCTTTATCGATCAGCCAGTGCCGGTAGGAGCCGCTATTGATGGGCACTTTCAGCCATCGGCTGCGTGCTGGGACAGGATGGACGTATGCTTTCACAGGCGTGATTATGGCAGTTCGCTAAACTTTCACCAACTCTTGCGCCTGGCTGAGCCAGCGTTGCAGATGCCGCTCCACTGCTTGCGGATGATGCTCCAGCAACTCGACAGCCAATGTTTGCGCCGCCTCCAGCAGTTTTTCATCACGCTCGATATCCGCAATCCTGAGCATGGGCACGCCGCTCTGGCGCACGCCCATGAATTCACCGGGGCCGCGCAGTTCCAAATCGGATTTGGCGATCTCAAACCCGTCGCTGGATTCGTAGATGACCTTAAGCCTGGCACGTGCGATTTCACCTAGCGGACCCTGGTAAAGCAATATGCACGCGCTTTTTGCAGCGCCGCGCCCCACGCGGCCGCGCAACTGGTGCAGCTGGCTGAGTCCCATGCGCTCGGCGTGCTCGATCACCATGAGGCTGGCGTTGGGCACATCCACGCCGACTTCGATCACCGTGGTCGCCACCAGCAGCTGGATTGCATTGGCGTTGAACTGCGCCATCACAGCCTGTTTCTCTGCCGATTTCATACGACCGTGCACCAGCCCCACGCGCAAATCCGGGAATGCCTGTTGCAGGTGTTCATAGGTTTCCAGCGCCGTCTTGAGCTGCAAGGTTTCAGATTCCTCGATCAAGGGGCATACCCAGTAGGCTTGCCTGCCCTCTGCGCACGCCTCCCTGACCCTGGCCAGCACTTCATCGCGGCGCGTGTCGGAAACCAGCTTGGTGGCGATCGGGGTGCGGCCTGGCGGCAACTCGTCGATGACGGAGACATCCAGGTCGGCGTAATAGCTCATCGACAGGGTACGCGGGATAGGGGTGGCGCTCATCATGAGCTGGTGGGGCGCACTGATCTGACCATTCCGGCCCTTTTGTTTGAGCGACAGGCGCTGCTGCACGCCGAAACGGTGCTGCTCGTCGACGATGGCCACGCCCAGCCGGGCGAAATTCACCTGCTCCTGGAACAGCGCATGCGTGCCCACCACCAGCCTGGCAGCCCCGCTGGCGATGGCGGCCAACGAAGCGGTGCGGTCTTTCTTGTTCTGGCTGCCGGATAGCCAGGCCACTTCAATATTCAAGGGGGCCAGCCAGTGCTGCATTTTCTTGTAATGCTGCTCGGCAAGTATTTCGGTCGGCGCCATGATGGCGGCCTGCCAGCCGTTTTCGATGGCCTGCAACGCAGCCATGGTGGCGACGATGGTCTTGCCGCTGCCGACATCGCCCTGCAGCAGGCGCTGCATGGGATGCTTTTGCGCCAGGTCGCGGCCGATCTCCATCGCCACGCGCTGCTGCGCCTGCGTCAGCGGGAAGGGTAGGCTTTTCAGCAAGGCCGTGATCAGCGTTTTGGAAGGCTTCAGTGCGGGCGCCCCCAGGCTGCGGCGCCGTGCATAATGGCGCCGCATGGATAACTGCTGTGCCAGCAGTTCATCGAATGCCAGGCGTTGCCATTCAATAGTGGCCTGGCTGGCAAGCGCATGGATATTGGCTCCCAGAGGAGACATCGGTGCGGGATGATGCAGCGCCTTCAGGCTGTCGGCAAAACTCGGCATGCCATGTTGCGCATACACAAATTCAGGCAGGGTTTCCGACTGGTCGCCATGGATCAGCGCCCAGCCTATCCATTTACGAAGGGAAGCCTGCGACATGCCGGCCGTGGTCGGGTATACCGGCGTCAGGTTTTCAAGCACAGGGGTGGAATCGCGTACCGCCTTGCATTGCGGATGCACCATCTCGTAGCCGAAAAATCCGCTGCGTACTTCGCCCAATGCGCGCAACTGCTTGCCCACGGCGAGCGCGGCGACCTGGCTGGGGTAAAAATGGAGGAAGCGCAGCGTAAGCTGCTGGCCATTGGCGTCCTGAAGACGGCAGACGAGGGTTTTGCGGGGCTTGTACTGGACTTCTGCGTGGACGATCTCGCCTTCAACCTGCGCCTGGTCGCCACCGCGCAATTCACGTATCGGCGTAATACGCGTTTCATCCACGTAGCGCAGCGGCAGGTGCAACAGCAGGCCCTGGACGGTGCTGATGCCTAGCTTCTGCAGGCCGGCCAGCACAGGTTTGGTGATGCCTTTGATTTGAGCGAGCGTGTCGTTCATTGGCTATTCATCGCTTGTTGTTCATTGAGTGTCGTTCAATGCCCGCGCTCATTGTGGTGATTCGTCGCCAGGACGGCTGCATCTTGAGAGACGCAGAGATTTTTTGCATCAAGCCGGAAACCTTGCTCGATTACTGGATTCTCTGATCGATATTCACGCCCTTGACGCGATTGATGCGCACGACATCCGGGATCTTGCGCAGGCGCCGCATCAATTCCGCCAGGTGCACGCGGTTTTCCACCTGCACGGTGAAATGGATATTGGTATATGCGCTGTTGTCGGACTCTTCCATGCTCACGTTATCGATATTGGAACCCGCCTCGGCGATGCCCGCCGCGATCTTTGCCAGCATGCCGCGCTTGTTGGCGGCGGCCATCTTCAGGTTGACCTTGAACAGGTGCTTGCCGTCCGGATCCCATTCCACATCCAGCCATTTTTCAGGATCGACACGGAATTTACGGATCGCCGGGCAATCGTGGGTATGGATCACCAGGCCTTTATCCTTGTTGATAAAGCCCAGGATCGGGTCACCGGGAATCGGCCGGCAGCACTGGGCGAATTGCACCGCCATGCCTTCGGAACCACGGATGGTGATGGTGCCCAGCGGCTTGTTGGTATGCTTGGCGTGGCGCTCGCCATGCTCTTCTCCCATCGCCAATAATTGGTGCGCCACCATCACGTTCAGTCGCTTGCCCAGGCCGATGTCGGTCAATATCTCTTCCCTGCTCTTGGCGCCGTAATCGCGCAGCAGTTTTTGCCACTGCGTATCCTCGATCGACGTCGGCTCCGCATGCAGTGCGCGCAGTGCCTGGTTCAGCATGCGTTCGCCAAGGTGGGCGGATTCGGTGGATTGCAGCGACTTGAGGAAGTGGCGGATATGCGCGCGCGCCTTGCCGGAAACGACGTAATTCAGCCAGGCCGGATTGGGATGCGCATGCGCAGCGGTGATGATCTCCACATGGTCGCCGTTGTGCAGTTCGGTGCGCAAGGGTGCCAGTTCGTGGTTGATCTTGACCGCTACGCAGCGGTTGCCGATGTCGGTATGCACTGCATACGCAAAATCCACGGCGGTAGCGCCCTTGGGCAGCGCCATGATCTTGCCTTTGGGCGTGAATACGTAGACCTCATCGGGAAACAGGTCGACCTTGAAGTGCTCCAGGAACTCTAGCGAATCGGCGCTCTCGCTCTGGATATCCAGCAAACGCTGCAGCCACTGGTGGGTCTGCTGCTGCAAGGCCGTCAGGTGGGCATCCGTGGTCTTGTACAGCCAGTGCGCCGCCACGCCGGCATCGGCGATGTTATGCATTTCCTGACTGCGGATCTGCAGTTCGATCGGGGTACCGAATGGGCCGAACAAGGTGGTATGGAGGGACTGGTAGCCATTGGCCTTGGCAATGGCGATGTAGTCCTTGAATTTGCCCGGGATCGGCTTGTAAAGCCCGTGTATGGCCCCCAGCGCCAGGTAGCAACTTGGCAGGTCCTTGACGATAACGCGGAACCCGTAGATATCGTATATCTGCGAAAAGGTGATGGTCTTGCCGGTCATCTTCTTATAGATGCTGTACAAGTGCTTCTCGCGGCCTTTTACGTCAGCCTCGATATGCATGTCCGCCAAGCGTTGCCGGATGGAGTCCTGTATCTTGCCGACCACTTCCTTGCGGTTACCGCGTGCCGCCAGGATCGCCTTGGAGATAACGCGATAGCGCATGGGGTAGAGGTATTTGAAGCTCAGGTCTTCCAGCTGCTGGAAAATGGCATTCAGGCCCAGCCGGTTGGCGATGGGAGCATAGATGTCCAGCGTTTCGCGGGCGATGCGGCGCTGCTTTTCAGGCTTCATCACCTCCAGCGTCTGCATGTTATGCAGGCGGTCCGCCAGCTTCACCAGGATCACGCGAACATCCTGCGACATGGCCAGCAGCATCTTGCGGAAATTTTCCGCCTGCGCCTGGGTCGCGCTCTGGAATTCGATCTTGTCGAGTTTGGAAAGTCCATCCACCAGTTCTGCCACCTGTTTGCCGAACTGGTCGCCAACCTGTTGCTTGGTAATGCCGGTGTCTTCCACCACATCGTGCAGCAGTGCTGCAATGATGGTGGGTACGTCCAGGTGGAGATTGGCAAGGATGCCGGCGACCGCAACAGGGTGGGTGATATAAGGCTCGCCGCTCATGCGGTTCTGGCCTTCGTGGGCGGCAGCGCTGAAACGGTAGGCCGTCCAGATGTGTTCGATGTCTTCGGGCTTGAGGTATTCTTTAAGGCGGAGGGTAAGTTGCGACTCTTCGCTATCTGCCGGGAGCAGAGGCGCTAGTGGTGGTTTTACAAATTCTGCGGATCGTTTTGCAGCCTCTTTCGGCATGGCATTTTTAAACCACTTTAAATTAATTCAAGACGAATCGCTGTGCTAAAACATGCGCCGGCTGGATCCCTTTGCGGGGAGGCCAGCCAGCAAACGACTATGCGTGACCGCGATTCAGTACTTCCAGACCCACTTTGCCGGCAGCGATTTCGCGCAGGGCAAGCACGGTCGGCTTGTCTTTATGACCATGCGTACTCACCAGCGGTTCAGAACCATTGGCCAGCTGGCGTGAGCGGTACGCTGCCACCAGGGTCAGTTGAAAGCGGTTCGGGATTTTTTCCAGGCAGTCATCAACGGTAATACGGGCCATTTTATATCTCCAGACGATTATGCACTTGCAATACAACCATTTAGTAAATCTAAATTAACGTTGTAATAAGCGCTTCATGCTGCCGCATCTGCTTGTCGCAGCGCAGGCGTTGGGAACGAACGATGGCGCATAAATCCTGCAGCGCCACCTCGAATTTGTCATTGATTATAACATAGTCGAAAACCGGAACGTGGCTCATCTCCTCGCGCGCTACCGACATACGCTTTTCGATCACCTCCACGCTATCCTGCCCACGGCCATGCAGGCGCTGCTCCAAGGCCTCGATGGAAGGGGGCAGCACGAAAATGCTGATGGCCTGGTGATACAGCCGGCGCACCTGTTCGGCACCCTGCCAGTCGATTTCCAGTATCAGGTCATTGCCGGCCAGCAGGCCGACATCCACACGGTTCTGCGAGGTGCCGTAGCGCGCTCCATGGACCTGCGCGCTTTCCAGGAACTCGCCTTCCCCCAGCATCTGCAGGAAGGTGTCTTCGTCCACGAAATGGTAATGCTCACCGTCGACCTCGCCAGGACGCGGTTTGCGGGTGGTGTAGGAAACCGACAGCTTGACCCTGCTATCGGCTTCCAGCAGGGCACGTACCAGGCTGGTTTTACCGGCGCCGGAAGCTGCGGTGATGATGAAGAGATTGCCAATCATGCTGTGCCTAATACCTTGTCTATAATTGTTTATCTGGTTTATTCGACGTTCTGGATCTGCTCGCGCATCTGTTCGATCAATATCTTCAGGCCCATCGCCACTTGCGACGATTCCGTCGAGATCGACTTGGAACCGAGCGTATTGGCCTCGCGGTTAAGCTCCTGCATCAGGAAATCAAGGCGCTTGCCGGCCGCAGTATCGGCATCCAGTATGCGCTTAACTTCCTGCATATGGGCGGTCAGCCGGGTCAGTTCTTCGTCCACATCGACACGTTGCGCGAACAGCACCAGTTCCTGGCGCACGCGTTCATCGTCCACGGTCTTCATCACTTCCTGGAACTTGGCGGTGAGCCGCTCCTGGTATGCCTTGATCTGCAAAGGCAGCAGCGGCTTGACCTGTGCCACCAAGGTTTCCATGTCGGCCAGGCGCTCCAGTATCAAGGCCTTGAGTTTCGCGCCCTCGCGTGAGCGCATGTCGGCCATTTGCTGCAATACGTCGCCGATACCCGAACGTACTTCCTCCACCAGCGCGTCTGCGCTTTCAGCAGGGTCCGCGCCCGCATCGGCCTCACTCTCTATAACACCCGGCCAGCGCAGGATATCGGCTACGGTCAAGGGTTGGCTCTGCGGAAAATGCTGCTGCACGCCGGCCGTCATCTGCGCAAGTTGCTGCAAGATCGCGGTATCCAGTTGCGTCGATTGGCTGGCGGCAGTCTTCCGCACCAGGCTCATGCGGCACTCCACCTTGCCGCGACCCAGCCTGGCGCTGATCAGTTCGCGCACCAGCGGTTCGGTGTGACGCAATGTGTCATCCAGCTTCATGTGCAGCTCTAGGTAACGGTGGTTCACCGAACGCAATTCAATCAGTAAAATACCGCCTGAAATGGCGCGTTCTGTCGAGGCAAACCCTGTCATGCTGAAGATCATCGGGTGTATTCTTTCTAAAATTTAATGCATGGTACCAAATCCAGCCGAATTCATGCCAGAATAGGTGCATAAAATGCTTTACAATAAGCACTTACTCCCTGATTTATAAAAATAAATAGACAGATAATAATACATGCAAGACTCCCAAAATCAGGCATTACCGGTTGGCCATCGCCTACATGACTATGAAATCAGGAAAGTCCTCAATACCGGCGGCTTCAGTTTCGTCTATATCGCCCAAGACCCCAATGGCAATACGGTCGCCATCAAGGAGTACCTGCCTACCGACCTGGCGCTGCGTACCGATGGCACCAATGTCTCGGTAAACTCGCCGGAGGCGGCCTCCAGTTTTCGCCACGGCCTGAAATGTTTTTTCGAGGAAGGCCGCGCGCTGGCCAATATCGACCACCGCAATATCGTGCGCGTATTGAATTTCTTCCGTGCCAATGAAACCGTCTACATGGTCATGCAGTACGAGCGCGGACGTTCGTTGCAGGAATCCATCCTCAAGCAGACCGAGCCGGTCAGCGAGAATTTCATACGCCGCGTATTCAGCGAATTACTGAATGGCCTGCGCGAGGTGCACGCGCAAAAGCTGCTGCACCTCGATATCAAACCTTCCAATATCTACATACGCGTGGACGGCTCGCCGGTACTGCTGGATTTCGGTTCGGCACGGCAGACGCTGACCGACGTACAGCCCAAGCTGCCGCCCAGCTACACCCCCGGGTTTGCTTCGCCCGAACAGTACTTCGACCGCAGGCAGCTGGGCCCATGGAGCGATATCTACAGCGTAGGCGCCAGCATGTATTCCTGTATCGCCCGCGCTGCGCCCATGGCGGCGGATAACCGCCTGAAAAAAGACCACCTGATGCCTGCCGTGAAATTCGGCAAGAACCATTACTCGCAGAACCTGCTGGAGATCATCGACAGCTGCCTGGCGCTGGACCATATGCAGCGTCCGCAAAGCGTATTTGCGCTGCAAAAGTCGCTGCTCAAGAATATCCCGCTGAAGCCGGTGAAACCCAGCCTGCTAAAAAAAATAAAGCATTACCTCAACACGCCTTTATGAGCACGCCGTGACGAGATTGACCGCATGAGACCTGCCGAATGAAGTTTAAGCCATGAAATTCACCGTCTACCAGGGCAGCCGCCAGGGCCCACGCCCTTATAACCAGGATCGCCTGGCCTACTCCTACAGCAAGGATGCGCTGATGATGGCCATCGCCGATGGCATGGGCGGTCACCGCCACGGCGAAGTGGCGGCACAGCTGGCGATCAAGATGCTCACGGATGCGTTCCAGAAGCAGGCCACGCCGGAGCTTTCCAACCCGAATCGTTTCCTGAACGAGCAGATCACCGAAATCCACGAATCCATCGACGAGATTCGCAGAAATAATGGCCTGATGGAAGCGCCCCGTACTACGCTGGTAGCCGCCATTATCCAGCGCGACATGGTCTACATTGCGCATGTCGGCGATTCGCGCCTGTATCACTTCCGCAATAAAGAATTGATCTACCGCACGCAGGATCATTCGGTGGTGCAGATGCTGCTGCGCAAGGGACAGATCAAGAAGGAAGACATGCTGGAGCATCCCGACCGCCACAAGATCTACAATTGCCTGGGCGGCGACAAGCCGCCGCAGATAGAGCTTAGCGGCAAGCGCAAGATGATGGACGGCGACATCCTGCTCCTGTGCACGGACGGGCTGTGGACGGCCATGACCGATTCCGAAATCGGCCAGTCGCTGCATTACGGCACAGTGAACGTATCCGCCGCACGCCTGCTGGATAAGGCCGAGGCACTGGGCAAGCAGGATGGCGACAATATCAGCCTGCTCGCTATCCAGTGGGGCGACCCGCAGAACGGCGAAGAACCGGTATCCACCGGCACCATGCCGCTGGGCGCGACCACCACCATCATGAACCCGGTGATCCATGAACCCACCATGCGCCTGGATAATGGGGTAGAGGCCGTGCCTGACCTGAGCGAAGACGAGATGGAAAAAGCCATCGCCGACATCCAGGCGGCCATCCACAAAACCACCGGCGGCAAATAGCCCCAGGGCACTATCCCGCGCATGCCAAACGCGCTTCGCCGTGTTCGGCAGCAGTTGGCTTATAATTACGCCTTCCATTAATCACTTCTCCATCGGAACACCATGCGGCCAAGCCAGCGTACCCCTGACCAATTACGTAGCGTAGAGATCCTCCGTCACTACACCAAGCATGCCGAAGGCTCGGTACTGGTGAAATTCGGCGATACCCACGTGCTGTGTACCGCCAGTGTCGAGGAAAAGGTACCGCCGTTCCTGCGCGGCAAGAATCAGGGCTGGGTGACCGCAGAATACGGCATGTTGCCGCGTTCCACCGGCAGCCGCATGCAGCGCGAGGCATCGCAGGGTAAGCAGTCCGGGCGCACACAGGAGATACAGCGCCTGATCGGGCGCAGCCTGCGCGCCATCATCGACCTGGAAAAACTGGGCGAGCGCAGCATACAAATTGACTGTGATGTGATCCAGGCCGACGGCGGCACACGCACCGCCAGCATCACCGGCGCTTACGTGGCGCTACACGACGCCATCGGCACGCTGCTGGCTAAAGGCCTGATCGCCGAGTCGCCGCTCAAGGACTCCGTCGCCGCCATCTCGGTCGGTGTCTACAAAGGTATTCCAGTATTGGATCTCGACTACATCGAGGATTCCGATTGCGATACCGACATGAATGTAGTGATGACGGGCAATGGCGGCTTTGTGGAGATTCAAGGCACGGCCGAAGGCGAACCGTTCGCCCGCTCGGAAATGACCGCGATGCTGGATCTGGCTGAAAAAGGCATCAAGGAACTAGCCGCCAAACAGAAAACCGCATTAGGAATTTAAGTATCAATGGCACTTCCATTTAAACAATTGGTAATCGCAACCGGCAATAGCGGCAAATTGCGCGAGATCCAGCAGATGCTCGATGGCCTGGGTATCGAGGTGCTGCCGCAGTCGCAGTTCAGCGTACCCGAGGCAGACGAACCGCATTGCACATTCATCGAAAACGCGTTGGCAAAGGCACGCCATGCCAGCCGACTGACCAATCTGCCGGCACTGGCAGACGATTCCGGCATTTGCGTGGATGCCCTGCAGGGCGCGCCAGGCGTGCTATCTGCACGCTATGCCGATAGCAGCAAATCGATGTGGCAGGATGAGCGCAACAACACGAAACTGCTGGAAAACCTGGCCGGCAACCCGGACCGCCATGCGCACTATTATTGCGTGATGGTACTGGTACGGCATGCAGATGACCCGCAGCCCATCATCAGCGAAGGCATCTGGAGCGGCGAGATACTGGAGCATGCGCGCGGCGATGGCGGCTTCGGCTACGATCCGCTCTTCCTGGACGACAAGACCGGCAAGACCGGCGCCGAGTTGCCCCTTGAGATCAAGAACCGCATCAGCCATCGCGGCCAGGCGCTGGCGCAGATGCTGCATAAACTGGAAAGGCTGGCGATCTGACTTGTATTCGAGCGATGTGCACCCATGAGTAAAACCCATGAATGAACCCAGCAGTAAATGGCCGAAATGGCTGCGTGACGACGCCAGCGTGGTGTCGTGCACGGAAAAGGTCAAAGTGATGACCGAGAATTTCGACGAAATCCGCCAGATCGCCCAGGACGCCCTGGAAGACGGCCTGCTGATGGAGGTTTCCGAAGCGCAGATGCGCAAGGCCCTGCACGATCTTGTCGACCAACTGGTGAACCCCTATCAGCCGAATAATCCCGATACTACCGGCAAGTAGCGATCCCGCCAGCCTCGTCGCCCCTGTCGTCGGCGAAACCACCCTGTCCGGCTTGCGCACACCGCCGCCGCTGTCGCTGTACATCCATATCCCCTGGTGCGTGAAGAAATGCCCGTACTGCGATTTCAATTCGCATGAGTCGAAAAAAGACATTCCCGAGCGTGAATACGTAGACGCGCTGATCGCCGACCTGGAGCAGGCCACGCCCACTGTCTGGGGCCGCAAGATACGCAGCGTATTCTTCGGCGGCGGGACGCCGAGCCTGTTCTCGCCGGAAGCGATAGACCGTATCCTCAGCCATGTCCGCATGCTCACTCCGCTGGAATACGGCGCAGAGATCACCCTGGAGGCGAATCCCGGCACGGTGGATGCCGGCCATTTCCGCGGGTACCGCGATGCCGGTGTGAATCGCGTATCGCTCGGCATCCAGAGTTTCGATAGCCGCTACCTCAAAGCCCTTGGCCGCATCCACGACGAGCACCAAGCCATCGCTGCGGCCGAACTTGCGCTGCAGACCTTCGATTCCGTCAACCTGGACGTGATGTATGCATTGCCGGGCCAGAGCCTGGCGGATGCCGTGTCCGACGCGAAACGAGCCTGCAGCCTGCAGCCCGCACACCTGTCGTTCTACCACCTGACGCTGGAACCCAATACACCCTTCCACCGCACGCCTCCCAGCCTGCCGGACGACGACACCAGCGCCACCATGCAGGAAACGATAGAAGGTATATTGGCCGGGCACGGCTATGAACATTACGAAACTTCGGCGTTTGCGCAGAAAGGCAAGCGCGCCCGGCACAACCTCAATTACTGGACGTTCGGCGACTACCTGGGCATCGGCGCCGGCGCGCATTCCAAGTTAAGTTTTCACGACCGGATCATTCGCCAGAGCCGGCACAAACACCCCAACCGCTACCTGGAACATGCGCCCATCGGCCAGGCCGTCGACAATGAGTGGGTGATCCAGCACGACGAACTGGGGTTTGAATTCATGATGAACACGTTGCGGCTGACAGAGGGCTTCGAAATCGCCCTATTCCAGCAGCGCACCGGCCTGCCCCTGCGGGCGGTAGAACATACGGTTCAACAAGCGGTAACACGAGGCTTGCTGGAGCGTAATGCGGAATTCATCAAACCCACGTTATTGGGCCAGCGCTTCCTGAACGAGCTGCTGGAAATGTTTCTGCAGTAAAGATCAGGCGTCAGCCGGCAGCCGACCGCGTCACTTGGCTATTCGACGGGAGTTGGCCGCGTGCCGCCGTTTCCAGCTGGTCAGCAGGCATAGGCCTGCCCAGCAGGTAACCCTGTAATGAATCGCAACCCAGCTTTTTGAGGAACTCGTGCTGGCTTTCCGTCTCCACTCCTTCTGCCACGATACGCAAATTGAGCGTATGCCCCAGCGCAATGATGGCGGACACGATGGCCGCATCGTCGCTGCCCTCCAGCAAGGTGTTGATGAAGCCGCGATCGATTTTCAGCTCACTGGCCGGCAGGCGTTTAAGGTAGAGCAGGCTGGAATAGCCGGTACCGAAATCATCGATGGAGATATCCACGCCGAGATCGGCGATGTTGTGCAGGATCGCCAGGCTGGCCTTGACGTTATGCATGGCGGTGGATTCCGTCACTTCCAGCGTCAGGCATTTGGCCGGCAATTGCCAGGCGGCCAGGGTATCGGCCACTACGATCACCAGGTTTTCATGGCTGAACTGCAAGGGCGACAGGTTGACCGCGATTTTCCAGTCGGTATGGCCCAGGTCGTACCACACCCGCATCTGCCGGCAGGATTCGTACAGCACCCATTCGCCGATCGCGATGATGAGACCGGATTTTTCCGCCAGCGGGATGAACTGGTCCGGCCCCACGATGCCGCGTATCGGGTGGCGCCAGCGCAATAAGGCTTCAGCGCCCACCATGTTGCCGCTCCTGGTATCGAACTTGGGTTGGTACAGCAGGTAGAATTCGCCCCGCTCCAGCGCCGAACGCAGATCCTGCATCAGTTCCAGCTGGCTATGGGCATTGATGTTCATCGATGCCTCGAAGAAGTGGTAGCCGTTACGGCCGCCGCGCTTGGTGTGGTACATGGCGGCATCGGCGTTGATCGCCAGCTCATGGTAGGTGGCACCGTCCTGCGGGTACACGGTAATGCCGATGCTGGAGGTGACCCGCAATTCATGGGTTTCCAGCAGGAATGGCTTGTTGATGCCGGCGATCAGCTTTTCAGCGATGATGGCGGCGTCTTCCGGGGTGCCTGCCTCCAGCAGCAGCACGAATTCGTCGCCACCGATCCGGGCCACGGTATCCTGCGCCCGCAATACGGCTTTCAGCCGCTCTGCCGTCTGCACCAGCAGCATGTCGCCCATATGATGGCCCAGCGAATCATTGATGGCCTTGAATCCATCCAGGTCCATGAACATGAGCACAAACGACCCATCTTCACGTGTTGCCTTACGGATTGCCTGCTCGACCCGGTCTTCCAATAGCGTACGATTCGGCAGTTTCGTCAAATTATCATGCAAAGCCTGCTGCAAAAGTTCGTGGTTGGCATTGGCCAGCGATTTCGCCAGCACCGCCGTACGCAATTCAAGCCGGGAGTCGAACACGGAGGTCAGCAGGGCGATGATCAATACCGCCACCGTGCCAAGGACGATCATGATAGCAAGGGTATCGGGACTGCTTCCGCTCTTTGCCGCCATGCAGATGCTGCCCAGCGGAAACTCGGCAGCTGCCATGCCGGTGTAATGCATGCCCACGATGGCGATGCCCATGATGATGGCCGCCTGCATGCGCGATAGGGTGACGCGATACACATTGTTGCGGAGACTGAAGGCTATCCACAACGCCGCACCCGAAGCCATGATCGCGATCAGCAGCGAGGCTGCAAAAAGTGCCGGGTCATAGGAGATAGCAGGCTGCATGCGCATGGCGGCCATGCCTACATAATGCATGGAGGCAATGCCGAACCCCATGATAAACGCGCCTTTCACCAGGCGGTTGAACGGCAACTCAGCCTGGGTAACGCGCCATAATGCAAACCAGGAAACCGCGATGGCGATCAGCAAGGAAAGGAGCGTGATACCGGTATCGTAACCAAGGGCGATAGGCAGGCGGAACGCCAGCATGCCGACGAAATGCATGGACCAGATACCGATGCCCATGGCGATGGAACCGCCCAATAGCCACCAGCGCGCGGCGCTCCGGGTGGTGGTGTTGATACGGCCGGCCATATCCAGCGCGGTATACGAGGCCAGGATGGCCACCAGCAACGAAATAATAACCAATGAACTATCGTAATGAGGGTTTAGCATAAGCAATAAAAATCGTGACTCTGTTTGTAGGTGACTGGTCGGCAAGTAAAGTTGGTAAGTAAAGTCGCTAAGTAAGCTGGATAATTAGCAATCCATAGCTACAGCAAATTCCAGACCACTATTTAAAACAGCAAACCTGTATAAGGTTTCCGTGAAGAGGTATGCCGCGGTCGAGAAGAATGTAATTAAGGTATAACGGAATGAAGCGGCAGAAATTAAGGTGGGAATTCAGGACAATTGCGGGATTTTTTCCTGGTGTTCAGGCTGGTTGCGTGTTTTCAGGACTTCCTGCAATACCACGATTTCCTTGAGGACTTCCGTGCTGAAGGCCGCGCGGTCGGTCAGCCATATCTGCTCGAGCTCCTGCTGGATATGCCGGTACTCAACAGCATTACTCTCTATGCTCATGCCGGTTTCAGCATCGCTCCAGGCCGCGATCTCTTCGCTGAAAGTGTCGTGCATGCGGTCTGCGAGTTGGCTGAAGGACTTTCGGTGATGCATATTGTGGTGAATCTCCAACGCGTGCAGCCAGGGCAGGATGGATTGCTCGGGATAGGCATCGACGTACGCCTGTAGCAGCGCTAATGCAGCCTCTGGATTATTTTCCGCCATCAACAGGCGTGCATTCGCCAGCAGTTCCCGCGTAGGCTGGACGGGCAGGAGGGGTTGTGCCGGCGGCAGTGTCGCCGGCTGGTTGGCCGTCCTGAACTCCTGCAGGCCGACATCCGGGTACTCCTGCTGCGTTCTGCCCCGCTGGGTCGTGGGCCTGAAAGGCGGCTGTATGCTGGGTTGCTGCAGGATGGTAGGCCGCGACAGCGGATGCACGCGCCAGCGGTATATCAGCACAAAGGAACCGACGGCGACGAGTGTGAGTAGGATCGGGATCAGTATCTTGACCAGGTCGGTGCCGTCTGCAGGCACCTGTTTAGCGGTCACCGCTTTCCTGGCTGGTGTCGGTGTGCCGGCATCTACCTGCTTGAATTGCCTGGGAGCCGGTTCAGTCGAAGGTGCTGCTGGTGTGTCCTTAGGTTCCACTGCGTCGCTGGCTTCACTTTTTCCATCGTCACCCCCGCTGGCGTTACCCGGTTTAACCTCAACGGGTTTAACCTGGGTAGGAGTAACCCGGGTGGGAGTAACTTGGGCCGGATCAATCTGGGCTTGCTTATCTCCATGCGAATTGGCCATCTCCAACGGCTTGATTGGGTTTGTGGTCGTTAGCTGCGCTGTTAAGCCACTGGATACATTTCCCCCGTCTTCAACCTGGCCATTTTGATGTTGCAGGCCATGGGTTTGAACAGCGCCGGCATGATTGGAAGCTGCTGCAAGCTGGGCTGCATGTTCCTGCGAAATCATCGCCTGCAGTCTTTTCAACAACTCTTCTATCACGGCCTGTAGCTTGCGTAAGCGATCATTCAGCCGTTCCAGTTCGGTTTTCAGGCCGGCGTTCAATTTCACCAGGCTTTCGTATTGCGCCACGAGGTCGGGCGCGACACCGGTGCTATCGAGCATGTTAGCTGCCAACACTGGTGCAGAAACCGCGCTTGCCTGAGCGGAAACAGGATGCTTCCTGGGCGCAGACGCGGACAGGTACTTCAGGTCGGGGATGATGATCTGCGTGGCATCCGTAAACACCGTGTTGCCGTCGCCAATGGGCTGCAATCCGCGATTAAGCTTTAAAGCCGCCGTGACAAAGCGCCGTTGCATCGGCTTGTCATCCTTATAGAATAAGGCTGCCAGGCCATTCAATGTTTCACCGGGCAGCATCTCCCATGCCGTGGAATGATTCGCCAAACGTATATCGGCTGCCGGTTCTGCCATGGCAGGCGTGTGGCATACGACGGTAAACAAGAGCGCGGAAAGAAATAGCGGTGCCAGGGCATGGCGCCCAGGCTGTTTGTGTAAAGATATGGTGAGCGGGCTGCTAATTTTTACCAGCTGGTGGGCTTGGGGTTGCGCTCGTTGAAATCGCGCTGGTGCCAGTAGGGATACGTCGGCGTTCGGTGGCTGGCTTTATCCAGCACAGCCACTTGTTCAGCGGTCAAGTTCCAGCCGATAGCGCCCAGGTTCTGTTTCAATTGCTCTTCATTGCGCGCGCCGATGACGATATTGCTGACGGTAGGCCGTTGCAACAACCAGTTCAGTGCGATCTGGGCGACGGTCTTGCCGGTCTCCTGGGCAACTACGTCCAGCGCATCGACCACGGTATACAAGCGCTCATCATCCACGATCGGTCCGCCGACATCGCCGCCGGATGCGATGCGCCCTTCCTGCACCGGTTGGCCGCGGCGGATCTTGCCGGTGAGGCGACCCCAGCCCAGGGGGCTCCACACCATGAGGCCGACGCCTTGGTCCAGGCCAAGCGGCATCAGTTCCCACTCGTAATCGCGGCCCACCAGAGAATAATAGCCCTGGTACACCACGTAACGTGCCAGGCCGTATTTTTCCGAAGTCGCCAGCGACTTCATGAGGTGCCAGCCGGAAAAATTGGAGGCGCCGATATACCCGATCTTGCCGCTGCTCACCAGGTCGTCCAGCGCACGCAGGGTTTCGTCCACCGGCGTCAACGCGTCGAAGGCATGCATGAAATACAGGTCGATGTAATCGGTGCCGAGCCGCTTCAGGCTTGCCTCGCAGGCACGGATAATGTGGTGGCGCGAAGAGCCTTTATCGTTCGGGCTGTCGCCCATGGTGAAGGTGCCCTTGGTCGAGATCAGTACCTTGTCGCGCCTGCCCTTGAGTGCCTGGCCGAGTATCTCTTCAGAAGCGCCTTTGGAATACACATCGGCGGTATCGAAGAAATTGACGCCTGCATCCAGGCAAAGGTCCACCATGCGGCTGGCTTCGGCCACGTCCGTCTTACCCCAGCGCCCAAAGAATTCACTGGTGCCGCCGAAGGTACCCGTACCGAAACTGAGTGCGGGCACCTTGAGGCCGGATTTTCCTAACTGGCGGTATTCCATATCATTCTCCATCGTTGACGCTTACGCTATTGATGATGCTATCGACTGTCGAGTGCTGCCCTGGCGCGCGCAATGGCGGCCTTCACCTGTTGAGGCGCTGTACCGCCGATATGGTTACGGCTGGCGAGCGAGCCTTCCAGCGTCAGTACGCCGTAGACATCGTCGGCGATCTGCGCGCTAAACTTTTGCAACTCTTCCAGTGCCAGGTCCGCCAGGTCGCAGCCCTTACCGGCGGCATGACGCACCGCCAGTGCCACCACCTCATGCGCATCGCGGAACGGCGTGCCTTTTTTGACCAGGTAATCGGCCAGGTCGGTTGCCGTGGCGAAGCCTTCCAATGCGGCCTGGCGCATATTGGGTTTGTCTACCTTGATGCCGCGCAGCATGTCGGCGTAGATCTCCAGCGTCACCAGCAGCGTGTCGGCGGTGTCGAACAGCGGTTCCTTGTCTTCCTGGTTGTCCTTGTTGTAGGCCAGCGGCTGGCCTTTCATCAGCGTGAGCAGCGCCACCAGGTGGCCGTTCACGCGCCCGGTCTTGCCGCGCACCAGTTCCGGCACGTCCGGATTCTTCTTCTGCGGCATGATGGACGAACCCGTGCAAAAGCGGTCGGCGATGTCGATGAATGCAAAACGAGGTGAAGACCACAGGATCAGTTCTTCGGAAAAACGCGACAGGTGCGTCATCACCAACGCCGCGGCGGCAGTAAATTCGATGGCGAAATCGCGGTCGGAAACGGCATCCAGCGAGTTTTCGCAGACGCCGTCGAAGCCCAGTTCGGCGGCGACCATCTCGCGGTCGATCGGGTAGCTGGTGCCAGCCAGCGCCGCAGCGCCCAACGGTAAGCGGTTGATACGCTTACGGGCATCAGCGAACCTGGCGGCGTCGCGCTGCAGCATCTCGTAATACGCCATCAGGTGGTGGCCGAAGGTCACCGGCTGGGCTACCTGCAGGTGGGTGAAACCGGGCATGACGGTATCGGCATGTTCGTCCGCCAGGTCGACAATGGAAAGCTGCAGTTTGCGGATGCCGGCGATCACGTCATCCACCGTGGCACGCAGCCACAGGCGTACATCGGTGGCCACCTGGTCGTTGCGCGAACGGCCGGTATGCAGGCGCTTGCCGGCATCGCCAATCTTGTCGGTGAGGCGCTTCTCGATGTTCAGATGAACGTCTTCGAGATCCAGCAGCCATTCGAACCGGCCAGCGCGTATCTCCTGCAGTATGTCTTCCAGGCCCTGCCGGATAGCGGCGACGTCATCCAGGCTGATGATGCCCTGGGCGCCCAGCATGCGCGAGTGCGCCAGCGAGCCCTGGATATCGAACTCCGCCAGGCGCTGGTCGAAACTCACCGATGCAGTGTAGCGCTTGACCAGTTCGGCCACCGGCTCGCTGAAACGGCCGGACCAGGCCTTGTCTTTTGCATCCAGCGAATTTGGAGAATTAGTAGCCAATGGATTGATTTTAGGGGATTCTTCTTGCATGGCGGGTGATCGTTAACAATAATAAGGTTATATGGCAAGTATAAAGCAAAACCCCGACATTTCCATGACAGCCGCCGATGCGGCCGCGTCGTCCGTGCCTATCCGCCAGATCGGCTTCCGCGCGCATAACCGCCTGCCGGATTTCCGTAACCTGGGGGTGTGCCTGCGCATCATCGTCATCGTCAATCTTGTCGCAGTGATCGCGGCTATCCTGCAAACGCAGGGTTATGCTGCAGTAATCGCCAAACTGGCCGAAATTTCGGTGTACACCCAGCCGGCCCTGCTGATGAGCCTGCTCCTGCTCTACGCCGGTGCCTTGCCGCTGGCCAGGATGCGCTATGCATGGGGCCTCGTTTGCATCCTGCTGATGGAGTTGCTGCTGGCGACGGCGCTGATCGCGGTCGGCAATGCATTCCTCGGGTCGGATACCATGCCGACGTTACCGCGCGCACTGGTACTGACCAGCATGCTGAGTGCATTGATCCTTTACTACTTCAACCTGCGCCACCGCGCGCTCAGCCCGGCCATTGCCGAGGCACGGCTGCAGGCGTTGCAGGCCCGCATACGGCCGCATTTCCTGTTCAACAGCATCAATGCCGTGCTGTCGCTTATCCGCAGCCAGCCCAAGCGTGCGGAGGCCGCGCTGGAAGACATGGCCGACCTGTTTCGCGTGCTGATGGCCGATAACCGGGAACTGGTGCCGCTGGCCAACGAGATCGCGCTGAGTCGCCAATATTTAGCACTGGAGAAACTGCGCCTGGATGAGCGCCTCATCATTACCTGGGCCATCGACGACATGCCGCCGGATGCCTTGATCCCGCCCCTGGTACTGCAACCGTTGCTGGAAAACGCGGTATACCACGGCATCGAACCCATGCCCAACGGCGGCGAAATCGTGGTCAACATCTACACCGGCCGCCGCGAGGTGCATATCGTGCTGAGCAACCCATTTCCCTCGCAGGGCGGCCATCACAGCGGTAACAAAATGGCACTGACCAATATCCGTGAACGGCTGGCACTGCATTTCGACGCGGAAGCCATGCTCACCAGCAGGGTGACGGGCAAAGGCGCGGCTCGCTCCTATGAAGTACACATCGTGATTCCCTACCAGTCGCATACCAGGAAACAGGAGCCAGCCTGATGGAAAACGCTACTACGTTGAAGATCATCATCGCCGACGATGAAGCCCCGGCCCGTAACCGACTGCGCGAACTACTGGACGATATACCCAATGTCACGCTGGTGGGTGAGGCTAAAAACGGCAAGGAAGCGCTCGCGCTGGTGGAAGAACAATCTGCCAATGTGCTATTGCTGGATATACGCATGCCGCAGATGGACGGACTGGAAACCGCACAGCATTTACAGAAACTCGCCAGCCCGCCTGCGGTAATTTTTACCACCGCCTTCGATGCCTACGCCCTGCAGGCCTTTGACATCAACGCTGTCGATTACCTGCTAAAACCGATACGCCAGGAGCGGCTACAGACGGCCCTCAACAAGGCACGTGCCCTGCAACCCGCACAGGTATTGGCGCTCAAGCCATTACTGCCTAGACGCACCTATTTCAGCGTCTCCGAGCGGGGGCGCGTGTTACTGGTGCCTGTGGCCGATGTCATCTACCTGCGCGCCGAGCTCAAATACACCACCGTCAGGACCAAGGAACGCGAATACCTGATCGACGATTCGCTGACCACGCTGGAAAATGAATTCGGCGATCATTTCCTGCGCCTGCACCGTAATTGCCTGGTGGCCGTGAACCGCATCCTGGGTTATGAAAAACGGCCTGACGAACTGGGCGAATACCATTGCGTAGCACTCTTGAAAGACGTGCCTGAAACGGTCATCGTCAGCAGGAGGCAAATGCATGCATTGAAGGGGCTGGCTGGATAATCTCAAAGTTATTCAACGAATTAATCATAAAAATTCGTGTTTTTACTACTATAGTCCGTCGGAAAAAATTTCTGTTATTATAAAATCTATCCATTAGTCGCCTGGGCTAATCGAATACTTACCAGCAATATCCTAGCCGCCGCATAACAAACTATAAATTCGGCATTAATCCTGCTTTGTAATCCCCATACTCGAAAGTATGGCAGTGGCTGTAGAGGGGGAGAAGTTATGCACGCAGGTCAAATGAATGCTGGTGAAACTGTGCGTAATTCACAGATTTCTTCATTTCGTAAGGTATTTGTAAGAGACCAGGATTAAAAGACATTATGGATATCGAAAAACGCATAGCACGACTCGAACAGGCCAACCGCAAACTGCAGGCGCAGCAGATCGCTGCCAAGTTCATCAACCAGGCATTATTCATCGCCACGCCTTTGCCTTATGACCTGGTGAAAAAGCTGATGACCGGTGTGTACGATGTATTGAACGATAAAATGATCGCGGCCGGTTTTGAGGAAAGTTTCCAGGCCATTGTACGGGCTGAAATGGATGCCTTGTCGGGCGACATCATGATGGGATTCGACCGCAAACATCATTTCGAAAAACGCAGCGAGTTCGGCTGACTCACTGCAGGGCCCTCCCCCGTATAGCGGATCCGGCTTAGCTGCCTATCTATCCGGCACACTTCTGGACAAAAAAGAGCATCGGCGATGGCGGTTATGCCTGGCCTGTCGTGATGCACTAAAGTAAGTGCCAGTCTTGGCTGTGCTAAAATTCCGTCATTCCCACTCTTAGTTTTTTTCATGATCCCCATCCCCAAAAAACTGGTCATCGCCTCGCGTGAAAGCGCGCTGGCCATGTGGCAAGCCCGTTATATCCAGGGTGTATTGCAGGCGCTTTATCCGGCTACCACTGTAGAAATCCTTGGCATGACGACGACCGGCGACCAGATACTGGATTCGCCGCTGGCGAAGATAGGCGGCAAAGGCTTGTTCGTAAAAGAATTGGAGCAGGCACTGGCGGACGGCCGGGCAGACCTGGCAGTGCACTCCATGAAAGACGTGCCCATGCATTTGCCGGAAGGCTTTGCCATGGCCGCCATCGGCGAGCGTGAGGATCCCCGCGATGCTTTGGTCTCCAATGCATATAAATCCATGGAAGAATTGCCGGAAGGCAGTATCGTCGGCACCTCCAGCCTGCGTCGCCAGAGCCAGTTGCAGGCACGGTTGCCGCACCTGAAGATCGAATCGTTGCGCGGCAACGTACAGACAAGGTTGCGCAAGCTGGATGAAGGCCAGTATGCGGCCATCATCCTTGCCGCGGCAGGCTTGATCCGGCTTGGGCTGGGCGACCGTATCGCACAGTTGATCCCGACAGTGCATAGCATCCCTGCTGTCGGCCAGGGCGCGCTCGGCATCGAAATCAATGCCGCGCGCCAGGACCTGATGGCGGTACTGGCACCGCTGAACCACGAGGCGACGGCATCCTGCGTGGAAGCCGAGCGCGGCATGAGCCGGGCGCTGGCCGGTAGCTGTACGGTGCCGCTGGGCGCGTATGCAGAGCGTCATGGTGAGCAGTTGCATATCACCGGCTTCGTCGCCAGCGTGGACGGCCGCGAGATGGTCCGCGAGAGCATCACCGGCCCGGCAAACGATCCGGAAGCATTAGGCCAGGCACTGGCAAACAAGCTGGTCGCGCTGGGTGCAGACCGTATCCTGGCGGCATTGGACCATGACTAGAGCACTGACTGGACGGCTACCGTCCATCAGCCGTATCGATACACCCGCATGAATCCACCGGTATTACATAATCGTTTCATTGCCATTACCCGACCGGAAGGCCAGGCGACCAGGCTCAGCAAGTTGGTCGCCGATGCCGGCGGGACGCCGGTGGCGTATCCGCTGATCGCCATCGCCGCGCTGGAGGATTACAGCTTATTCGAAAACACGCTGGCGCAATTGCATGAATACGACTTGGCGATTTTCATCAGCAGCAATGCGGTGCAGAATGCCATGCCCAGGTTGCTGGCCAAGATACCGGATATACCTGCCAAGCTGAGGTTTGCCGCCATCGGGCCGGTGACCGCCGCCGAGTTGAAGGAATTCGGCATAGCGGATGTACTCACACCGAAGACGCGTTTTGACAGTGAAGCACTGCTGGCCCTGCCCGAGATGCAAGAGGTGGCTGGCCAGCGTGTCCTGATTTTTCGCGGCGTAGGCGGCCGCGAAGTACTCGCGGACACGCTGAAGGAGCGCGGCGCTACCGTGGCATTTGCCGAGAGCTACCGACGCATCAATCCGCAAACGGATGTCACTACCCTCACCCGCCTGTGGCAAAATAAACAGCTGGATGCCATCGTGGTCACCAGCAGCGAAGCGATGCGGCACTTGCTTGAACTAGCGGGGATAACGCAGGCGGACAACGTTTCGCCTGCGGGTGAAGCTCCAGCCTGGCTGCATGACGTGGTGCTATGCGTCAATCATGCGCGCATTGCAGAACCGGCGCTGGGGCTTGGGCTGAAAGTAGCCATTGCACAGGCGCCGGGCGATGGTGCCATGCTGCAATGCCTGGCGACGGCCCTGGACAAGCGATAGTGTGAACCGCTCCTCGACAGTGTTGAAACTAGCCTTATAACCCCAACCCCAGAATTAGCCAGGCCGATGAACGAATGAACGATCAGACCTTACCTCCAGACAACCCAGCGCAAGTCCCCGGTCAGCCAGCCACCAGCTCGCCGGTGGAGCGGCGTAAGCCATCACTCTTCATCCAGGCTGCGCTGGCGATGGCATTGATTGCCTTGTTGATCGTAGCTTGGCAGTGGATACAGACCCGCCATTCCGTAAAACAACTTGAAAAAGCATTGGCTGAACGTCTTGAGGATTTTAACGGCGTGAACCAGCAGAGCCTAGCGCTGGCGAAGAATGCGGATGACCGCAGTTCATCGGCCATCGCGCGTGCTTCACTGCTCGAACAGAAGCTGGCGGAGTCGATGGACCAGCAGGAAGCATTGCAAACCCTGTACACGGAACTCGCTAATAACCAGGAAGAGCGGGTCATTTCCGAAGTCGAACAACTGCTTGTCATCGCCAACCAGCAGCTGCAACTGGCGGGCAACGTAAAACCTGCATTGCTGGCCTTGCAGACCGCCGACACGCGCCTGCAGAAACTGGATGCCCCCATGGCAGTGCAATTGCGCAAAGTATTGGGCCAGGATATCCAGCGACTGCAAAGCTTGCCGCTGGTGGATATTGCCGGCATGAGCCTCAAACTGGGCAGCCTGACCAATACCATCGATACCCTGCCGCTGGTGAGCGATCGCCATCCGAGTGAGAAGAAACCGCTGGAGTATCAATCCACCAGCAGCACATGGCAACGATTGCTGGAAGAGGTATGGCAGGACGTAAAGAGCATGATACGGGTAGAGCGTATCGATCGCCCGGAGCCGCCGCTGCTGGCCCCCGACCAGACATTTTTTCTGCGCGAGAACATCAAGCTGCACTTGCTGACCGCCCGCATCGCACTGCTGCAGCACGACGAGGCCACCTATAAAGCCGACCTGGCCGCAGCGGAGAAATGGTTAAAGGGCAATTTCGACGTGCGCGAGCCGGATACCCAGCAAGCGCTGGCCACGATACGGCAACTGTCTGCCGACAGCATCGTGATCCAGCTGCCGGACATCAGTGAAAGCCTGGTGCTGGCAAGCAAATACAAACTGACGCTGGAACGCAGCAGTAGCATACAAAGCGAACCTGCTGCGACCCCTGAAAAACGGAATAGCGGCAAACGTATCGCAAGCCCACCTGCTGCTAACGCCGGTGATCCAAAGCCGGTTGAAACCAGCGGGCAGGCCCGATAATGCGCTGGCTGGTGTGGATACTGCTGATACTGGCGCTGGCAATTGGCGTGTCGCTGCTTGCCAGTAATAACGAAGGCTACGTGCTGATCGTACGCCCGCCCTACCGGCTCGAGCTATCACTGAATTTCCTGCTGATACTGATCGCCGGCGCCTTTGCACTATTGCACCTGAGCCTGCGCCTGATCCATTACACGCGCCGGCTGCCCGCCAGCGTGCGCGATTACAAGGACCGCCAGCGGCTGAAGAACGGCCATATCGCCCTGGTGCAAAGCCTGCATGCGCTGGTGGAAGGCCGTTATTCCGCTGCCGAGAAAAACGCCTCGAAAGCGCTCGAGCTGGGTGAAGATGCCGGCCTCAGCGCACTCATCGCAGCGCGCGCTTCACACAAGCTCAAGCATAAAAGCCAGCGCGATTACTACCTGGCAGAAGCGGAACGCCTGGCACCGGATGCCGCCATTGCGCGCCTGTTATCCCAGGCCGAATTGCAGCTGGACGACAGACTGTATAACGACGCCATCAACACCCTGCACAAGCTGGAGAAGATCGAGTCGCACTATCCGCCGGCCATGCGCCTGGAGATGAAAGCGCATGTGCACCTCAATAACTGGGAGCAGGTTCTGGTGCTTGCCCAGCAACTGGACAAAGCCGATGCGATTGAGTCGTGGCACCTGCGCGAGGTACGCCAGCAGGCGCACCAGCACTTGATCCGGCGTTACATGGATGACGTAGCGGGATTGACGGCTTACTGGAAGAAGATGGCCGATGAGGACAGGCTGAACTCGCGCCTGGCCTATCTTGCTGCCGAAACGCTGATCGGGAGTCAGGCGGCCAGAAGTGACGCAGGCAACCAGGCCGCAGAAATCATCGAGATGAGCCTGACCAAGAAATGGGATACCAAGCTAGTAGCATTGTGGGGAAATTGCGTGACCAGCAACCCCCAGAAGCAATTGCAACAGGCCGAATACTGGCTGTTAAGCCATGAAGGCGATGCCAACCTGCTGCTGGCCCTGGGTAAGATGTGTATCCGCCTGGGCTTATGGGGCAAAGCGCAGAATTACCTGGAAGCCAGTATCAGCGTGGAACCGCAACCGGCGACCTTCCTCACGCTGGCTAAACTGATGGAAGACCTGGGCAATACGGAGATTGCAAACCAGCATTACCAGCGCAGTGCACTCCTGTTCAGCCAGGCGCTTTAAAGCACTAGTCTAGCAATACTCAGATGGTATTCGTAGCGCAGGCGCCCTCGCCTGCATTACTGCGTTGCAAATGCACCGCTGGGTCAATTAATACAGAGCAATTCTGCAACGCGCACCCGATTTATCAGCGTTAACTTAAGT
>Ga0247808_10000195_pt1 | contig 35961 bp, 35 predicted proteins | sample UWRJL089202R1_FD_179914 | JGI IMG/M metagenome (GOLD analysis project Ga0247808, IMG submission 179914) | Plant litter microbial communities from Arlington Agricultural Research Station in Wisconsin, United States - UWRJ-L089-202R-1 | ecosystem: Environmental > Terrestrial > Plant litter >... | reverse complement strand
TTCAATATAACTTTTTCAAGAATGACAACTGAGGAGAAAAAAGACAATAAAAAAGGACTGATCATCTTGTTGGTTCTGCTACTAATACTTACCAACGGCATCTGGGGATTTGTGACCTTGAATCAGAAAAATAGCTTAGACCAGCAAACGGTAAAAGTTACGGAGCAAACGGTAAAAATCGATTCTCTCAATAAAGAGTTTGAATTGAAAATCATTCAGTTGGACAGTATGAAAAAAGCCATATTGGACCTTGGAGGAGATACTACCCGTCTTGGAGAAGAGATCAGACAATTGCAGGTAAACATGGCAAAAGCCTCTCGTGACTCCCGCAAATACAAAGCGCTATACGCAGATTTGCAACGTGATTTCGATTTGAAACTGGAAGCAGGGAAAAAAGAAATTGCTGATTTGAAGGCATTCCTTGCGCAACAGGATACCATCATTACCAAACAAAAAATTACCATCAATGAGAAAGAGAACAACATTTCTAAGTTGAATCAGGAGAAAGAAGACCTCCAGGTCAAAGTGACATTAGCCTCCGTATTAAGAGCCGACAAATTTGTGATAGAAGCATTAGATGCGAAAGGCAAAGCTCGCCCGGCAGATGATGTGAAAGCTAAAAAAGTAGACAAAATAAAAATCGCCTTTACGCTGAACGAAAACAAAGTGGCAGATGTGAAAGACAGAGAAGTCATCATGAGACTGATCGAACCTGACGGAGCCGCCTTGTATGAAACATCTACCGGTGGTGGAGAATTTACATTCGAAGGCAAGCAACTTTACTATACACTGAAGACCAATGTCTTGTATGATAAAACAGCTAAACGACTCTCTTTTGAATACAAAAAAGGAAGTCCTTACAAAATAGGCACTTATACTGTACAGATATATTGTGAAGACGCTTTGATTGGCGAAACGACTTTCAAAGTCCGCTAAACAGCCCTTTTACAACTTATTCATCCCGTTATTTCTCTGAAATAGCGGGATTTTTTTGTGTTTATGGTATAAATAACTATCTTTGTGACCCTTAAAAAATTTATAAACAATAATTTATGAGCCTGAAACAGTACGAGACGGTATTCATTTTAACTCCCGTTTTATCTGACCAACAGATGAAGGATACCGCACTAAAATTCAAGCAATACTTGCTTGATCAGGGAGCTAAAATTGTGAACGAAGAAAGCTGGGGTTTGAAAAAACTCGCTTACACCATCGATCACAAAAACACTGGTTTCTATCACTTACTTCAATTCGAAGCTGATCCTCAATTGATCAAAACATTCGAAGTTGAATTCCGTCGTGATGAACGCGTGATGAGATTCTTAACTGTATCCTTAGACAAATATGCTTTGGCTTACAGCAAAAAAAGAAAAAATGGTGAGTTCAAAAAATCAGTAAAAGAGGAGGCATCAGTATGACACTTGTAAATGAATCTGTAAACAGAACGGAAGTAAGAAAGAAATACTGCCGATTCAAAAAGATGGGCATCAAATACATCGATTACAAAGATGCTAGTTTCTTGTTGAAATTTGTAAACGAACAAGGTAAACTTCTTCCAAGAAGATTGACTGGTACGAGCTTAAAATATCAACGCAAAGTTTCTCAAGCGGTAAAAAGATCAAGACACCTTGGCTTAATGCCATACGTGACTGATTCACTTAAATAGTCATTGAACCATGGAAGTAATACTAAAAGACGATATAAAAGGCCTAGGTTATAAGAATGACTTAGTGAAAGTAAAACCTGGTTACGGAAGAAATTATTTGATTCCTAACAATTTTGCTATCCTTGCTACTTCTTCTACAAAGAAAGAATTGGCTGAAACATTGAAACAAGTAGCTCACAAAGCAGAGAAGCTAAAAACTAGCGCTGTTGAACTGGCTGCGAAACTGGCTGAAACTACTTTAGACATCCCTGCAAAAGTGGGTGAAACAGGTAAGATCTTCGGTGCGGTAACTACTCTTCAGGTATCTGATGCTCTAGCGGCAAAAGGATTGATTGTAGACCGTAAAAAAATCTCTTTCAAAACAGATGTGAAAGAAGCCGGTGAGCATATCGCAAGCATCGATCTTCACAAAGAAGTGAAAGTAGAATTGAAATTCAAAGTGGTATCTGCGTAAGCGGATTTCCTCTTAACTTATCATGATCCCGTTAAACTTAAAGTTTAACGGGATTTTTTTTTAACTGATAATTATTACCTTGAGGTATGTCTTCACTCTCTGTCAAACAAACGCTTTATAGCCTCTGCTCCTCTTTTGTAGAGGAACGTATACTGATGTATCAAAAGGCGATGAAAGATGCCCAGGAAGCCGCCAATAACGAAGAGAAAAGCAGTGCAGGTGACAAGTATGAAACCACACGCGCCATGATGCAGATAGAAAAAGACAAAAACGCCAAACAACTGGAAGAAACCATCAAGTTGAAAAAAGCATTGAGTCAGATCAATCCTAACTCCACTTCAAATACCATAGGCTTAGGTAGTCTTGTGCTGACAGACAAAGGCAATTTCTATATTTCCATTAGTGTAGGAAAAATCAAGGCGGACAATATAGAGTACATCGCTATTGCACCTACCTCCCCTCTTGGTGCGGGTTTTATGAATAAGAAAGCTCAGGATAAAGCGGTGTTTAATGGAATTGAATATAAAATAGCCAAGGTACTGTAACAATTTGTCTTGCATCTAAATCCCCTAAGGGGACTTTGCTTCGGAGTAAATAGAAAGGAGATTGCAAATTATAAGCGATAATCTTTCTATTGGTAAACCGTGTTCCCCTTTAGGGGCTAGGGGCAAGACACTATGGAGTATAGAACGTGACTATGGTTAAGTCCAATCCTTCTAGCCCCTAAATCACCTGAAGGAGACTTTGTATTAATGCTTATTGACGATCTACTTGAAATAAAGATCAAGTAAAAATATATTCCACATCATTTGCTGGAAAGTCCCCTTCAGGGATTTAGGGGCAAGAGACAAATTAACACATGGACAAAGACTTCCTCCAACAACTCGCTCAACAACTCCGCAAACCCGATGGCGACATGGGTAAAAAAGTAGGAGAAAACATGAATGCCAGCAACGCACTCATGAATACATTTACACTGGATGAATTAAAAGCGCAAAGCAACGATTGCATTCTGGAAATTGGAATGGGCAATGGATTTTTCGTGAAAGACATTTTAGCCGCTGATGATTCCATTACGTATTACGGTTGCGATTATTCAGCACTTATGGTAGACGAAGCTACCACATTGAACAAGCTTTTTATTGAAACCGGACAAGCAAAATTCTTCCACACCGCTGCCCACAAACTTCCTTTTCAGTCTCACAGCATCGATAAAGTTTTTACGATCAATACGATTTATTTCTGGAGCAATCCCTCTGTTGAATTAACAGAGATACATCGTGTTCTAAAACCAGGCGGAACATTTTTTTTAACCGTTCGCTCTAAGGCTACGATGCAAAATATCCCGGTGACACAGTTTGGCTTCAAACTATACGATCAGTCTTTATTAACAGACTTGCTGCAGACCACAGGGTTCAAGGTAAAGCAAGTTGTAGAAAAAGAAGAACCCGATCTGGAATTCAGCGGTAATACCATAAAAGTAACGACATGGATCTTCTGTGCAGAAGCCATTTGAACGAACGACTAAACACTACTCTATGAAACCTAGAATCAATCTCATTACTTTAGGAGTAAACGATTTAAAACAATCTGTGGATTTTTATGAAAAAGGTTTAGGTTGGAAAAAATCTACTGCCAGTCAGGAAGGCGTAGCATTTTTCCAGCTCAACGGCATTGTCTTATCGCTTTTCTCAAGAGAAGAGCTGGCAAAGGATGCTCATGTACCTTCCGAAGGACAAGGCTTTTCAGGGATCACTTTAGCGTATAATGCGAAGTCCGAACAGGAAGTTGACGAAGTGATAGCCAAAGTAAAATCATTGGGGGCCACGATTACGAAGACGCCACAGAAAGTATTTTGGGGTGGTTACAGCAGTTACTTCAAAGACCTGAACGGACATTTATTTGAAGTCGCCTACAATCCTTTTTTTGAATTTGATGAACGGGATATTTTGAAGTTGGAGTAAGAGCACGGGTAATAAGTACATTTAACAATGAGTAGTGATCATTAAGATAAGTTTGCATTTGGGCGTGTCCCTGCGGGCCGGGCTATCGCTGCAAGTCCTCGCTCGGTAGACTTCTCATCACATCACGCCTTAGCACCTCGCTCCGGGCTTTCCACTCTATCCCTCACGCAAGTCAATACCAATCCCTAAATTATTCTGCGCTGCCGCATTGTGATCAAAAATACAGTCAGCAAAACAATCAATGGTTTTATAAAAAAGGTATTTACGTATAGACGTTCAATCAGCGTCTTTCTGAAAAATAAAAGAAATGGAGTGCTTACCCTAGTGATTATTTAACTGCGTTAACTTTCATCGTACCGGCTTCACTGCTTTGGTGAGCCAGTTCTATCACAGCAATAGTATCTAGTGCCTCTTCCACATGTACCGCCTGCGCTGCGCCGTTTCGTATCGTTTGAAAGACCGACTCGTAATAGTCCATATAAGTACCAGACGCTGTCGGTACAAAAGACTCTTCTCCTTTGTCATTGGTAATTTTACCCCATTGAGAAGAAGCTTCTTTCCCCCAATCATAAGTAGTTGGCAAAACACCTTGCTTCAACAAAGCTTCCTGCGGATCCGTACCATATTTGGTATACACACCTTCTGATCCTTTGATTAAATATTTTACAACCGGTCCCTCTGCAAACATTCCTGCCGTCACAATCGCATCGTGTTGATCATAATGCAACGTGATGTGGAAATAATCGATCACCTGACTGCCTTCTCTCTGCTTCTGCAAATCACCTGTAATCGCGTTTGGCCAGCCAAACAAAACCAATGCCTGATCAATCATGTGCGGTCCCAGATCATAGAGCAGGCCTGCTCCCGGCACATCTTCTTCTTTCCACTTCTTTGGGCCGATCTCCGGACGGTAGCGATCGAAGTGTGTTTCAAACAACGAAAGTTGTCCCAATACTCTGTTTTGTATCAATTGACGAACTGTTTTAAACTCGCCTTCAAAACGTTTATTATGAAATACATTTAATGTCCTTTGCTGTTGAGCAGCAATCTTCATGACTTCTTGTCCTTCTGCTACCGTAATGGAAAAAGGTTTTTCCACTATCACATGTTTACCTGCTAACAAAGCTTGTTTAGCCATCGGTGCATGCAACTGATTGGGGGTATTTACCACTACCAGCTCTACTTCCTCGTCGTTTAATACCTCTTCAAAGGAACGTGCAATCGTAGATAACGGATAACGCTCTGCGGACAATGAATGTGTTCGTTCTACAATATATTTTAATTGAAAACCAGGATGTGCTTCAATAAACGGTGCGTGAAACACCTGACCGGACATGCCATAAGAAGCAAGTGCCGTAACAATCGGTTTTGACATACGATGCTTTACTATTCGTTAACTTGTTCCAATCCCTTTATGTAGGCGGCCCCTCTGTGTTCGGCAAAAAATTCCGAGACCAGCATGACGCCTGCCTGAAACCACAAGCCCGTACCAATGCCCATCCAATAATCTGATGTGTGATTCATGAATATGATCAACAACACTCCTGTAACAGCTAAGCCCGCTTCAAACCAGCGATAGATGACATAGTTTTTCATTAACTTTTTCATTCTTGGAAGTTCTTCAGATAGCAGTTTATCAGACGCTTCGTGAAAATATCCTTCCACTTTGCGCACATCTACTACACTTCTAAAATAAATGCTGGCACCAAAGGCGACTTCTACTATACCGATCCAAAGCAAGGGCCAGGCAAGTCCTTTGTAAAACAAACTAAAATTTTTACCCCATAAAAAATATAAGGCTTCCGTCATTGTGATCAGACCAATAGCCAGGAGCAATAAACTCTCTATTTGCTCCGATTTAAAATAAGTATAAATAAACTGTTTCGATTTCATGATAAAACAATAAGAATGCGTTAAAAAAGCCTCTATGCCCTACAAAATACAAAAAGAATCGTGGAACGCATGATATATTTTTAAATCATTAGTAACTTAAAATAAAATAAAAGAACATGCATTTCCGTACTGAGCTTTCTGTTAACAAATCGTTACTTCAACTCCATCATAAAACAGCTTTCTTAACAATAGGTTCATGTTTCTCAGAAGAAATAGGCCAATTATTAGAAGCCAGCAAATTCAATGTATTGAACAATCCATTTGGGACAACGTTTAATCCCATTTCTATAGCCAATATCATTCAAGGCATTTGCGGGGCAGCGGACAGAAAACCATTGCCTATTCTTGCCGGTGATGTATGGCTGGATTACCGTTTTCATTCTTCCATTTATGGATACCATGAAAAAGAACTGAATGAAACCATTGATCAAAAATTTCAACAGGCAAGCGAACAACTAAGTCAACCGGATTCAGTATTGATCCTTACACTGGGTACAGCCTGGGTCTATCGTTTGTTGAGTGAAGACCGTATTGTTGCCAACTGCCATAAGCAAAACAATGCACTTTTTCAAAAAGAACTTTCTCCATTAGAAGTACTGCTCAACGTTTTTAAAGAAGCATTGAATCAGCTATTGGAAACCTTTCCTCATTGTCAGATCATTCTAACTCTTAGTCCCGTGCGTCATACGAAAGATGGACTGGAAGAAAATCAAATCAGCAAATCGACTCTTCGTCTTCTTTGCCATCAATTAAATAGTGCGTATTCGCAATTGCATTATTTCCCATCCTATGAAATTGTATTGGATGATTTACGCGACTACCGTTTTTACAGCAAAGACCTGGTACACCCCAATGAGCAAGCGGTGGAATACATCTGGGAAAAGTTCCGACACACCTTCTTTGACAAACACACCGATCAGGTGGTACATCAATGGAAACAAATCAGGCAAAACCTGCAGCATAAACCTTTTTATGAAAAAGGAAACGCCTATAAAAAATTTCTGGAACAGACCTTGCAAGAATTAGAGCAGATCCATCATAAAATAGATGTGACCAAGGAAATCGAAGAACTAAAACAAACCATTCAACATCATGCATAACATGAGTCACCCTTCCAATGCACTGATCCACGAAAGCAGTCCTTACCTGCAGCAGCATGCTTACAATCCGGTAGACTGGAAACCCTGGAACGAAGAAACACTGCAACTTGCCATTGCACAAGATAAACCCATCATCATCAGCATCGGTTATTCGTCCTGTCACTGGTGTCATGTCATGGAAAAGCAATCCTTTGAAGATACAGAAGTAGCAGAGTGGATGAACAAACATTTCATCTGCATCAAAGTGGATCGTGAAGAAAGACCTGACCTCGATCAGATCTACATGGATGCCGTACAAGCCATGAACATCAGAGGCGGCTGGCCTTTGAACGTATTCCTGACGCCGGATAAAAAACCGTTTTACGGAGGCACCTATTTCCCAAAAGACCATTGGATACATATCCTGGGTCAGGTATCCAATGCCTTCAAAGAACACCGTGATGAATTGGAAAAATCTGCAAATGGTTTTGCCGATACCTTACAAGCTTCAGAAATTAAGAAGTACGGTATCAACGCACCAAAACCCATTGACGACAGCATCATTGAAGAAGCCTACCTACGATTGGATCGTCAGTTTGATACCGTGTGGGGAGGATTGGACAAAGTGCCTAAATTTCCAATGCCTTCTATCTGGCAGTTCTTATTGGGCTATCATTATGCCACAGGAAAACAATCTGCTTTAGATCAAACACTCCTGACATTGAACCGTATTGCCATGGGCGGTCTGTATGATCAGGCGGGAGGAGGATTTGCACGCTACTCTACCGACGGAGAATGGCTGGCGCCACATTTTGAAAAGATGTTGTACGACAACGGACAACTCCTGAGCTTATACAGTCATGGTTATCAACTGACACAAGACCGCAACATCAAAGAAGTCGCCGACCAAACAGTGGAATGGTTGTCCAGAGAAATGACCACAGACGAAGGGGGCTTCTATTCTGCGCTGGACGCAGACTCCGAAGGCGTAGAAGGGAAATTTTATGTATGGACATTAGAAGAGTTGATCCCCGTATTTTCTCCTGAAGCAGACATATGGCTAGAATATTTCTCTATACAAGAAGAAGGAAACTGGGAAGGTCACAACATTTTATTCCGTCAGCGTTTTGACGAAGGCTTCATCAAAGACTGTAAACTGGACCCGGCTTATTTCTATCAAAGAAGAACAGAGATTTACCAAAAACTCTTATCACTACGCAGCCAACGTCCAAGGCCCTTCCTGGATGATAAGCAAATTGCCTCTTGGAATGGGTTGATGTTAAAAGGTTTGATCGACTGGTACAAAGCTTCCGGAAGTGATAAAGCGTTAAAGCTCGCTATCGATAATGCGCACTTCATAGAAAAAAAATTAATCGATCATGCTCATCTTTCTCATTCCTATAAAAAAGGAGGAAAAAAAAGTCCCGGCTTTCTGGATGATTATGCGTATGTGATAGAAGGATTCATTGCCTTGCACGAAGCTTCGCTGGATGCACATTGGCTGCACTTATCCAACGACTTAATGAATACAGCTCTCAGTGAGTTTTACGACGAAGCGGAAGGATATTTCTTTTATTCTTCTACCGCGTCTACCGATTTGATTGCACGCAAGAAAGAGATCTTTGACAACGTGATCCCCTCATCCAATTCCGGAATTGCTAAATGTTTGTTTCAATTGGGTCATTTTTACCTTTACGAAGAATGGATACAAGCTTCGACGTCCATGTGTCAACGCATCAGTCACCTGATCAAAACAGAAAGCAGTTACCTGACCAATTGGGCGACGCTGGCTTTATGGATCAAAGAGCCTTTCCTGGAAATCGTGGTAGTTGGGCCTGAAGCATCGGAGTTCGTGGCACAACTGAACCGTACTTACCTGCCCTTTAAAATAATTACCGGCTCTAAATCAGTGGATAACCAAATCCCTATATTGGCAAACCGTGCAACTCAGGATGAAAAAACGTATATTTATATATGTAACAATGCCGCCTGTCTGCGTCCTGTTGCTACAGTAAACGAAGCTTTAACCCTTATTCAGAGTCACTATGAAAAAAAATAACACACTTACTTCCGTGTTCGCCTTCTTCATTTTGTTTTTGTCTTTCACGGTAACATGCGCACAAGAATTTTCAGATGTTTGCACGTCAGCTGAAACTGTTTCCAGTTTGAGTGAAGCCCTGCAGCAAAAAGAAACCATTCAAAAGTTGGATCTTTCCATGCAGAAGATGACGACCCTTCCTTTGGAGGTAACACAATTGAAAAACTTGCAATGCCTGGATTTATCCTTCAATAAATTCGGCACTTTGCCTCCTGAGTTTGCCAACTTAAAAAATCTAACCTACCTGAATCTTGCCGGTACACGCTACATGGCGAAAGTACCTGCTATATTGAAACAATTACCGAACTTAAAAATTCTGGATCTGAGAGATCATCCGGAATGGAAACAAACGGTATTTGAAGAAGCAAAAAAAATGCTGCCTAATGTGCAGGTTATTACTCAATAAGTTTATAATTCTATTGTCTACAATTAGTGAAGCGTTAGGGATTGAGCCATTGTCTGAGCTCTTTTTCTTTGATTTCATAAATTGAATCCTTATTTAAAAATAGACTCAAAGAAAAAGCGGAAGAGCTCAAACAATGGCTCAATCCCTAACGCAAACATCACATTATCACATAATATTTTAGTCTATATTCATCCTTACACATTTGTTCGCCGAAATACTTTTACCTCTTCCCTTACCTGGAACATTTACGTATCAGATTCCTTTATTCCTGCAAGACCAGGTCATTGAAGGAGTAAGAGTACTTGTGCCTTTTGGAAAAAGGAAGCTCATTACCGGCGTAGTCAAACATACACACGAACACGCTCCTTCTCATTACGAGCCAAAAGAGATTCTTGATGTACTGGATCTCTCCCCTTCTATCACAAGCCGTCAACTGCGTTTCTTCGAATGGGTAGCTCAATACTACAGCTGCAGCGAAGGAGATGTATTACAGGCGGCATTGCCTTCCGGGCTAAAACTAAACAGCGAATCGTTCCTGGAACTTCATCCTGAATTTGAAGACTTTGAATCCTTGAGTGCCCAGGAAATGGTATTGGCTACGGTGTTAAAAGATAAAACCATTTCTTTTGAAGAAGCCGCTAAAGTACTGAAAAGAAGCAGTGCCCATCCGGTCGTCAAATCTTTGCTGGAAAAAAAAGCGATCATCCTCTACGAACAGGTCAAAGAAAAATATAAGCACAAAACAGAAAAAAGAGTTCGCCTGATCAATACCGTCCTTATAGAAAACAAACTACAAGAATGGTTTGAAAAATTAGAAAAGACACCCAAACAATTGGAAGTGCTTCTCGCCTTCCTGCGATTAGTGCCCGTATTAAACAAACCAGAACTTAATACCTTAGGCATAGATAAAAAAACATTATTAGGAGAAAGCATTTCTGAGTCTTCCTTGAAAACCCTGATCAAACAAGGGTTGATGGAGGAATATAATTTTGTAACGGATCGGTTAAATTTTGATTTCACACACGCCGAAGCACCGGATCTCTCCGATCCGCAACAAAAAGCACTCGATACAATTTTCAACTTACAGGAAGAGAAGAAAACGGTTTTGCTGCAAGGAGTAACAGGCAGCGGTAAAACAGAAATTTACATTAACCTCATCAAAAAAGAACTGGAGCAAGGTCGCCAAGCCTTATTACTGGTACCAGAAATCGCTTTAACGACACAGCTCATGAACAGGCTGGCGAAGTTCTTTGGAAAAGAAATGGGCATTTACCATTCTAAATTTTCCGATAATGAACGGGTGGAAATATGGAACAACATCCTGAATGAAAAAACAAAATTCATTGTCGGTGTACGTTCTTCGATCTTTCTTCCTTTTACGGATTTAGGATTGATCATCGTGGACGAGGAACATGAATCGTCTTACAAACAACAAGATCCTGCACCACGTTACAATGCCCGTGACTCCGCCTTGTACCTTGCATCCATGTACAATGCTTTTACTATACTGGGTTCTGCTACGCCTTCGCTAGATTCTTATTACAATGCGCATCTCGGCAAATACGGATGGGTAGAATTGACCGAACGCTACGGAGATGCTACTTTACCTGCCGTACAAGTGATCGACATGAAACGGGAGAAAAAATTTAAAACCGAACAGTTAGGGTTTTCTTCTGTGCTCATTAAAGAAATACAGGATACACTCAAAGCGAATAAACAAGTCATCATCTTCCAGAACAGGAGAGGTTATGCACCGGTATTGGAATGTCAGGATTGTGCACACGTATCGCAATGCCCTCACTGCGCGGTGAGTTTGACGGTACATGCCTATAAACATGAATTGCGTTGCCACTACTGTGGTTATTCGGAAAGCATTCCTCCCGGCTGCAAAGTTTGTGGCAGTACGCATTTGAGTACACAAGGAACAGGTACTGAAAAAATCGAAGAGGACCTCAAACAACTCTTTCCTGAAACCAACGTCATCCGTATGGATCAGGATACCACGAGGAGCAAGAACGGATTTCAGCGCATCATCACTGCGTTTCAAAATAAAGAAGCAGGCATCATGGTCGGCACCCAGATGGTGACCAAAGGATTGGACTTCGAAGACGTAGAACTTGTTGGAATCTACCATGCAGACCGCATGTGGAATTTCCCTGATTTCCGTTCAGTAGAAAGAAGCTTTCAGACGCTGGTACAAGTCAGCGGTAGAGCCGGAAGAAAAAGCCAGCAGGGAAAAGTATTGATTCAAACATACGATGTTAAACATCCATTGTTTAAATGGACAAAGACCAATGATTATAACGGTTTTGCCCACGAAGAGCTGCATGATCGTCAGATGATGCATTATCCGCCTTTTAGCCGTTTGATCAAGCTGGTTATCAAAGGACAGGATAAATCACTGACACTCAAAGCGGCAAAACTATTAGCAGCCGAGTTGCGACAACAGTTGAAAGACGCCATAATATTGGGTCCGGAAGCCCCTGCCATAGATAAAATAAGGAATTATTATATACAGGATATTTTAATTAAATTGGAAAGGAACAACCGGGAGGTCCCTTTAAATAAGCAGATTATCGCCTTAAAAGCCAAAGACATCACCAGTTCCAAAGAATATAGAAACATATACATCACGATAGACGTAGATCCTTTATTATGAAATGGCATTCTTATTTTCTGCTGCTTAGTTTATCTATCATCGCTCTGTCTTCATGCAGTACAGAATCAGACGATGGAACAAGCAATCCTCCGATCGATTCTTCTCTTTTGGTGAGACCTGATACCATCAATAAAGACAGTTTGACGCAATCTACCAATGCAGTTAAGAAGTGGAACTTCAGTGCAGCCGATGAAAAGGTACTTTCCATGCCGGAGAAACTAAACATGGGCGCCAGCTACAAAACGATTGAAAAAATGCTTCCTGATTTTAAAGGTGTACGTGCGGAGAACCGCAGTGCAGAGTTAGCGGATAAAGGATTTGTAGAAGGCATGTCTGAAACGGATTTGTTTGGACAAAAAGCTACATGTGTCTTTCATTTCAAGAACGATTCGCTATATAGTTATGATGTTTCTGTTCCCATTATGGACATGAAAGAAGCAGAGAAAAAATACAACGAGATCAAAGCTTTCTACAACGATAAATACGGAGAAGCGCAAACGCCTAAAGTAGAAGAAGACAATTACACCTCCACTACTTCTTATTGGAAAACGCCGAAAGGTTATGTGGTATTAGCGAATGACCTCAGCAATGCGGAGATCCAATTTGGTATCCATAATTCTTTGCCGAAGTAATTGTTAAAGTCGCGTTAGGGATTGAGCCATTGTTTGAGCTCTCCCGCCATACCACAATATAAAAATAAGCAAAAAGATAGTTTGGCGGGAAGCGAGTGGCGAAAGCCCGGCCCGGAGGGAACGCCCTGATTATTGTAGTTATCACTGCTCTAGAAACACGTATTCCTCTTCAAAAGATACAGACTCCAATAAATACAATTGTAGAAACCTATACTCATTTGCGTATAATTTTCTCATGAATCACATTTTTTCAACGATTTAAATCCTCTAAAGCCTCATTTCAATAAGTTTTTTAAATGGCATGAATTTGCAAGCGTTAACTCTCATCTAAACTAAAGATGTTATGAAAACGACTAAAGGCAATCCAAAACCAGCTTCAGCTGACACGGCCAAAATTCATACACCTGTTCCTCCTCAAGTGCAATACCCCTTGGAGAAGCCTGATTCTAAAAAGAATCAACAAACTAAACCAGGTAATGCTTCTGCTAAATAATTACGAACATTCAACTTCAACTAACAGCATTATGAAAAACTTTGACACTATGACCGGGGGCTTCGAGAAAATGGGATCTAGACGCGGTGAAAAAAAAGGTAAGCAGGAAAACAGAAAAAACTCTTCTCATAAAAACACCAATACCATCGGGGATTACGAAGAATACTTCAATACCCGTTATGGCAATAAACTCTACAAATAATCCGCTGTAAATAAAAAAACTGTATATTTAGCCCATACATTTCAGTTTTAATCATGCCTATTTCAACAGACGTACTCCGTGTAGGAAAAAAATATTACTTATTAAATCATGGAGAGCGATTTGAATTTATGGTTGTAGAGGCATTGAATGATAATGATTTCAGACTAAAAGATTTATCAAGTCTGGAAGAATATCAATTGAATGAACTCATTCAATTTGGAAGAGGTGCTGATTACGATTTGGAAGAATTACATGTGTAATTAAACCCATATGGTATGCAGTTTGGAAAAGTAGATGCCCCTGAAACAATCGATTTCACTTTACCTGCAGACCACAAGGATACAGCAAAGGTACTGGCCAAATACAAAGACAAGAACAATTTTCAGATCCATGTAGGTTGCGCGAAGTGGAACAAAACTGATCTTAAGAACTTTTACCCAAAAGGCACTAAAGATGAATTGTCGTATTACTCAACCCAATTTAACAGCATTGAATTAAACGCTACTTTTTATAGTGCTCCAACCAAAGAGCAGGTACAAACGTGGGCATCAAAAACGCCTGCCGGTTTCAAATTCTTTCCTAAAATTCCTAATACTGTCAGCCACTTCAAGCGATTGATTGAAGTGAAGAAACCTGTGGAAGAATTCTGCGATGCCGTAGTTTTGTTTGAAAATAAACTTGGTATGGCGTTTCTACAAATGCACGACAATTTCAAACCAAAGGATATGGATCGTCTGGAAAAATTCGTCAAAGAATTTCCCAAAGCTGTTCCTTTAGCGATTGAATTAAGAAACGCAGAATGGTTTGAAGATAAAAAAGCGGCGGCAGCAGTATACCAACTGTTGGAAGATCATGGCAAAACAAACATCATCGTAGACACCGCCGGAAGAAGAGATCTTCTGCACATGAGATTGACTTCCCCCGTAGCCTTTATACGTTATGTAGGTGCCAATCATGAAAGTGATTATTCCCGTTTGGATGAATGGATTGAACGTCTTAAAGCATGGAAAAAGAAGGGCTTACAGGATGTGTACTTTTTCGTCCATCAGAACATTGAAAAAGAATCTCCTTTACTCGCGACTTACTTTATCGAAAAGTTAAACAAAACTTTTAAAATGGAATTGACTGTTCCTTCGAAATTGAACAGTACGGCGAAGATTTTTAAAGAAGTGAAAAGCAAGAAATAACTTCGAATGTAATTCCATCTGTCTTGCTCCTAACCCATAAAGGGGAACAGTGATTACTAAATAGAAATAGTATCGTCTATAATAAGCGATACCTTTTCTATTCAAGTCCAAAGTAAAGTCCCCTTCAGGGGATTTAGGGGAGAGTTTCTTGTACGATGGGCCTCTACCTCTTCTCCGTCAAATGTTTCCAATACCTTTTCGGCATGTGCCGAAGGTGAAGTTTTACATTTTTTCGCTCTGTAATATTTACAGATTTAAAATAATTCTTCCATAAAGCTTCGTACGCTTTCTCCTCGGTTACAAACTCCGGCTGCTGTTGCAGTTGTTCATCGCCCCACTCTACCATCATCGTTTGCTGCTGATCATAATACAAACCGTAGTGACGCTTGCTATCATAAATCATCCAATGTTGATCACTGTATCTTTTTTCAAAATGTTCTCCGATCAATGGCAAAACATTGAAGTCAGGAATAATCGTTGCATAATACAAATCATCTGTTGTTTTCTGAAACCTCACAAAGGCATGCATGCGATGCACTTCGCGATGAATCTGTTTGTTGATTTCCTTTACTTTTAATATTTCAGGCTGACGGTAATCGTGTTCTATTGCCGATCCTTTTTCAAGAATCAATTTGATGTACCGAAACAAAAGCATCTCCATGGCGGGATGTTCAGAGAGATAAACATTGTAAATTTTCTGAGCTATATCCTTAGATCCTTTGACTTCAATGCCAGCCAACACCCTTTGAGCGTGATCCATGCTAGTTGAAACTTCATACTTCTCTTCCATAAAGAAAGGCATATACGTATGAGTAGTAAAAATACCATCCGGATTTTTCTTCCTTTTATAAATTTCAAAGACCGTTGTCAAATAACCTTCGAAAGAACCGTCGTATAAGTAAGTGACCATGGCTAAACAAATAAAGTTAACTGTGAATTTTTCTTTCTGAGTTCAGCACTTTGAATCAATTGTCTCACTTGCGAAGAATGCCTGTCAATGCTTGCAACCGGAGCGCCCGGACAAGTAATGAAATACTGAGCACGTTTAGTAACAATACCCATTTTCTTCAGGTGATCGAAGTGCACGTTTCCAAATCTTCTGGATGTAACAATCATTTGTGCGGATTTCACACCAATGCCTGGCACACGCAAAATCATTTCATACTCGGCCTTGTTGATGTCTACAGGAAATACGTGACGGTTGCGTAACGCATAACTCAATTTAGGATCAATGTCATAATCTAGATTGGGATGCAAATCATTGACAATGTCATGAACAGAAAACTTATAAAAGCGAAGCAGCCAATCAGCCTGGTAAATGCGGTTCTCGCGCAAGGTTGGAGGCAGTGCAAGATTAGGCATGCGGCTATCGGTAGGAATTGGTATGTATCCTGAATAATAGACCCGTTTGAGTTGTTGTTCTTTGTATAATGTATCTGCCAAATTTAGAATTTGCACATCGTTTTCAGGAGACGCACCGACAATGAGCTGTGTGCTTTGTCCTGCCGGAACAAACAAGGGTGCAGACTTAATGGATTTGCGTTCATCCGTGTAACGCTGTTTCTCTTCTCGGATAAAATTCATCGGCGTATAAATCTCTTCGTAGTTTTTTTCGGGCGCGATGCGTTTTAAACTTTCTTCTGAAGGCAGCTCGATATTTACACTCAAACGATCGGCATATTTTCCAGCTTCTGTAAGCAGTTCAGCGCTTGCTCCAGGTATGGCTTTCAGATGTATGTAACCATGAAAATGATGAATCTCCCGAAGGTCTTTCGCGATGCGCACCAAACGCTCCATGGTATAGTCCGCATTTTTAAAAATACCGGAACTCAGAAAAAGTCCTTCAATGTAATTGCGTCTGTAAAAATTAATGGTCAGGTCCACGACTTCCTGCACCGTAAATGCCGCACGTTGAATGTCATTGCTTCTTCGGCTGATGCAATACGCGCAATCGAAGATACAGTGATTGGTCAACAGTATTTTTAAGAGAGAAACACAGCGACCGTCTTCGGTATAACTGTGGCATATGCCCATGCCTTCCGCATTGCCTAAACCTTTGTCCTGGTTCTTTCTTTTGCTTCCGCTGGAAGAACAGGAAACATCGTACTTAGCGGCATTGGCTAGCACGGTGAGTTTTTGATTGATCCGATCCATGGATCAATTTAGCTAATTTTATTAGCAAACTAATTTATTTAGCAATCTAATTAAAATGATTATTATCAGCTAGTTACAGTATTAACATAAGGAGGCTAAAAGCTAAGCATAGGTTAATTGTTGATTAGGGTGTCAGGTCTTTCGACCTGACACGGAGGTTCAGCGAAACTGTTTACTAACAGAATTCCAAATAATGACTTATTACTGCATCATACGTTGTATTATTTAGATAATAGGATGCGCTGGAATAGCCATATTCCTCTGGTCTTTTAGCTAAACACCAATGGCCTTGTAAAGGATTAGTATGAATATAATCGAGTTTCTCTTCTAAGTGTTTACGATCTCTTATATACAATTCATCAAAACGGTCTTGCCAGATTTTGAAACCTCCAGATTCTGATCTTAACTTATTAAGATCACAGCCGTCTTGCTCTAACTTTTGGCGAATTTTTACAGAAGTGTATTTCTTAAAGTCTCTCATGAAAGCGGACAAATAATTTTCTTTCTTGAAATACAGAATAAGATGTATGTGATTAGGCATAATTACATAGCCTAATAAAGCGGTCTCATACTTATTGGATAAAAACGCAAGGCTATCTAAGAGCAATTGAAATTGATTGCTCATAGCAATAAATGGAGCGTAATTTATGCATGTAGTTGTAACAAAAAAACATGCATGATGATTGTATAAAAATCGGTTTCTTAATCCCATAAAAATGTTGAATCTGATAAAAATGACACTAAAAAAATGAATATTGCTTTTGCTATACCATCAGTGTCAGGTCGAAAGACCTGACACCCATACCGGCAAATATTCTTAACTCAAAAAATCCTTATTCAACCGACTCATGCTATGATGCGCCGTCATGTCGTACGAACAGGGAACAATAGAAATATAGTGATTAGCTAAAGCCACTTCATCTGTATCTTCGCCTTTGTCTTCGTTTTCAAACTGACCACTCATCCAGAAGTAACGTCTGCCGTGCGGATCTTTTCTTTCTTCAAATACTTCCTGCCATTTCGATAAAGCCTGACGACAAATCTTAATCCCTTTGATGGGATGTTGTTTGGAATAAGCAGGAAAGTTTACATTCAAGGCAATACCTTCCGGCACTCCTTTTTGTAAAACATTTACCATGATTTGTTTCACGTGTTCTTTGATGTGACTCATTTCCGCCAGAGGAGCGTAATCACACAACGAAAAACCGATTGCCGGAATGCCTTCTATTGCTGCTTCTATAGCGGCAGACATCGTACCGGAGTACAATACACTAATGGAAGAATTGCTTCCATGATTGATACCACTCACCACTAAATCAGGCTGCTTGCCTTTCAATACATAATGTTTGGCAAGCTTTACACAGTCTACCGGAGTACCTGAACATTGGTAAGCTTCTATACCTTCATAGATATCGCTAGGATCAAGGCGCAATGATTCACCGATAGTAATCGCATGTCCCATGCCGGATTGCGGGCTATCGGGAGCAACAACTAAAACATCACCTAATTCTTTAGCAATTTCAATCAAGGTACGAATACCATGAGAAGTGATGCCGTCATCATTAACTACTAATATAAGTGGCTTCGCCATGTGTTATTTCTTTTTCAAAATCTGATGTCCCATCTTATCTCTTTTCGTCATCAGATAAGATTCATTGTGTTTGTTCGGAGCAATTTCCAACGCAATATTCTCTACGATCTCCAGGCCGTATCCGATAAGGCCTGCGCGCTTCTTGGGATTGTTGGTAATCAATCTGATTTTACTGATCCCTAAATCTCTTAAGATCTGTGCACCTACTCCGTAATCGCGCTCGTCCATTCTAAAGCCTAATTGTATATTAGCTTCTACAGTATCGAGACCTTGTTCCTGAAGTTTATAGGTTTTCAATTTGTTCAACAAACCTATTCCTCTTCCTTCCTGGTTCATATATAAAATGACACCTTTGCCTTCCTTCTGTACCATCTCCATGGACTTGTGCAATTGCGGACCGCAGTCGCAACGGCATGAACCGAAGATATCACCTGTCATGCAAGAAGAGTGCACACGCACCATGATGGCTTCGTCTGCTGTCCATTCGCCTTTCATCAAAGCCAAATGTATTTCACCGGTATTGATTTGTGTGAAAGCAATCAAATCAAAATCACCGAACTCTGTTGGCATGTCCACACCAATTTCACGTTTGATCAATGTTTCGTGTTTCAAACGGTATTCGATCAGATCTTTGATCGAGATCAATTTCAAATTGAATTTATCGGCGATCTCTCTTAACTCCGGCATCAACGCCATCGTGCCGTCTTCGCTCATGATTTCTACCAACACACCGGCAGGCTGAAAACCGGCTAAACGAGCAAGGTCTATTGCCGCTTCTGTGTGTCCTACTCTACGCAGTACTCCGCCTTTGCGTGCTCTCAAGGGAAAAATATGTCCAGGTCTGCCTAATTCTTCCGGCTTTGTATTCGGATCAACTAATGCTTTAATTGTTTTCGCTCTGTCAGAAGCAGAAATACCGGTTGTACAACCATGACCCAATAGATCTACCGATACAGTAAACGGTGTTTCATGTGTAGCGGTATTCGTCCCTACCATCAAAGGAAGATTCAATTCGTCGCAACGGTCATCAATCAAAGGCGTACAAATCAATCCACGTCCGTAACGCGCCATAAAGTTGACGATCTCCGGCGTGATACTTTCTGCCGCGCAAATAAAATCTCCTTCGTTCTCACGATCTTCATCGTCCACAACTATGACAACCTTTCCTTGTTTGATGGCTTCTATTGCTTCTTCTATTTTATCCAGCATATCACGTATTCCGTTCTGTAGGTTTCCAAATGTTTGTTTTTACTCCGGTCATGTAATTGACCAATCCAATCAACAGCGCCAGGTTCATCATATAGAAATGTGAAATGAAACGCAGCAAGCTGAGGTGTATATTTATTTTCTTTAATACAGCATCTATAAAAGGAACAATCATCAAAGCCAACTGACCTATGAAAGTCAGTTTGTAGAAATCATGAACCGGCAGCAGGAACAAATTTACCAGTAAAGCGGTAATAATAAAAACCGGAGCAAGCCAACGTAAGATTTTATGAGAGATGAAACTAAAGGCCAATCCCGAGGTCAATGGCCATAATATGGACGTCAGAGACCCTAAATTCTGAAAATTGCCGATGGAGATCCTCACCTTTCTTCTAAACTCTTCCTTTATTTTATCTGTAATGTCTTCGTAGTAGACTGCAGCCAACTCATTAATTGCCTTTTTACCGTTCTTGAAAACACTCATCGAGATATAGAAATCATCAACGATGTGATTCTTCGGAGCCGGATTATATTCCTCTCTTCTGATCGCAAAGCAGCCGCCGAATGCACCGATCATGGCTCCCCACAGCACACCTTCCTGGTACTTGATTTGATTCTCTCTCTTCAGGTATTCATTTTCCTGCACCGCTATGCCTTCTTTGCTGTGGTGTTCATTGATTAAATTACCTCCTACTACCGCGATCTCTTCGTTTTTGTAATGCTTGACCAATTCGTAGATGGTCTCGGGATAAAAGAACACGTTCGCATCCGTAAGAACCAATATCGGTGAAGAAGAGTTCTCTACCAGTTGGTTGATGATGTTCGGTTTGCCTGTTCGGCCTGCAAATATGGTCAAAGACAATTGTGGGTATTTCTCTTGATACCGTTCAATGATGGCGTTGGATGCATCGGTAGAATTATCCGAGCCAATGTAAAAATGAATTCTATCTAAGGGGTAGTTTGTTTCAAAAGTCGATTGTATTTTTTTGTCAATGACGACTTCCTCGTTGTATACTGCCAATAGAATATCAACATGAGGCAGATCTTCTGTCTTCAAATAAACCATTGTATTGTTCTTCTTTTGTCCCATTAATACAGACAAGATCAAAGGGAACAACACATAACTGTGTATCACCAACAACCAGCACAACCAAAAGAGGATTTGAAGTAGGATCATGGACGGTTTAACAAGCGTTTATATAAATTGACCAAACGATCTACTACTTTATCATTGTCATATTGTTCCATGATCACCTGATGAGCACTGGCACCAATGGAGGCATACTGATCTTTCGTTAAGAAATACTTCTCTATTTTATCGATCCATTCTTGCGGTTGATCTTCTATCAAAATATCTTTATCCGATTCACAAGCTATGCCTTCTGCTCCTATTGTAGAAGTCAGAATACATTTACCCAAAGCCATGCCTTCTATGATTTTCAATCGCATGCCACCGCCCGAAAGCAAAGGCACCAACATCAAATCAAAATGCTGCATGAAGACGGAGGCATCCGCTACGTAACCATGAACAAAGATTCCGTTACCGGTCAATTTCTGCACCGCTTCTGGAGTGTCCTTTCCAGCAATGTGCAATTCCAATAAAGGATTTTTTTTCTTCGCTTCCGGCCATACATGTTTAACAAACCACTCCAGTCCTTCCAGGTTAGGCAGCCAGTTCAGGGAACTGATGATAAACAGCGTATGCGGTTTCGCTTTGATATGAGGATCAATGATGAAGCGGCTCAGCTCTACACCGGCAGGTATAAATTCTTTCTCTGTCTTTACACCTAATTCTTCCAGGCGCTGATTATCTTCTTTTGTAATACCGGCAATGACATCGTATTTTGAAAAATACTTTTTTTCGAATACTTTCAATTTACGAGACAACAGCGTCAGGTAAATTTTCTTTAAAGGATTCCGCTCATGTTTTGCCAGACGTTGCCAAATGAGGTATTCCACATTGTGTGCGCGCAATACCACCTTAGCCTTTGAGTACCGGCGAATGACATCAATATAATACGCCACGAATGTACCTTCGACATGGATGATATCGAAATCGTTCTGCTGTAGCAATTGTATCAATGCGTTCTCAAAATCGGCCGACACAAAACGTTCTACATTGTAAGGAATACTTTTAAACAAATTTAAAAATGCTTTTACTGGAGAAATGTTGGTATCAATAAAAACCGTTTTCACTTTGGCCAATCCTGAAAGTACATCGTCTTTTTGAAAATGCTTGGGCGTATTGACAGCCAATACATGCATCTCGTGTCCTTTTTTTGACAGGCCGTACAGGATGTCATACATGGCAATCGCACCACCGTCATGTGGAGGAAAAGGGACTCTAAAACAAAGCTGTAGAACTTTCATTAATCAAAAACTATTATTTCTGCTGCAATACTTTTTCAATGGACAACCAAAATTTATCGGCTGTTAAATCCCAGGAAAACTTTTTGCGTTGCAATTTTTCCTTTTTTATTAATTCATTGCGGTGCTCATGATTACTATATATTTCAACCATAGCTTCTTTGATCGCTTTCACTGAATTCGGATCCACAAACAAAGCCGCATCTCCTGCTACCTCTGGTAGAGAGGTGGTATTAGAAGTAATCACCGGCACCTCGCAATACATCGCTTCCAAAACAGGTATTCCGAAACCTTCAAAGAAAGGTACGTAGGTCAAGGCATAAGACGAAGCTAAAATATCTTTTAAGTCAGAGGTAGATACTCTACCCAAGAACAATACATCGTCCTTATGTATCATCTGTCTGTAAACATCATTCACATCCGAATTGTCCTGCATTTTATTACCGACCAACACCAATTTCATATCACTAGCCAGTTCTTTTTTAAACGCATCGAAGGCACGCAATAAATTGGCGATGTTCTTACGGGGATTGATAGAACCTACATAGAGAAAGTAAGGTCTGCCATAGCTTATGCGAAGTCTTACCTTGTGTTGTGCGTCCTCCTCTAGAGGTACGTACTTTTCATTTGCACCATTGTATACTACATCAATCTTATCAGGATTGATGCCATAAGTCTTCACGATGTCTTGTTTAGAATATTCAGACACGGTAGCTAACCTGTTACAGGCATAAGCATATTTTTTATAATACCGGGTATAAAACCAGCGGTGAAAGAAAGGCAAATCTTTTGGACGGTGTTCGAAATTAATGTCATGAATCACATTCAACACCGGCGTGGATAATTTCAAAGGCATGATACCGTCAGGTGAAATAAACAAGTCTGCTTTCTTAAACCATAAGTAAATCGGTAACACCCAATGAAAATAAATCAGGTATAAAAAAGGATGTCTTGCCGGAGGAAAAAGCACTACCGGTTTTACATTATGGGCAAATATAAATTTCTTGCTGTACGGTCTGTCAAATATAAAAATAAACTCATGCTCAGGATGACTCGTTGTGATGCGCTTCAGCGTTTCATAGGCAAACCATCCGATGCCTTCCATCTTATCTTCCAACAACAACCGGGTATTTACTGCTATCCTTGCCATAACTTATCCAACTACTATACCCAGCAAGCCGTTGATCTGATCTGATATTTTTTTCACTTCTCTGATTTGCAACTGAAGATCCATAATGACCTTATCGTCTTTTTCCACTTTAATCTTGTCCATGATGTCATGCATCATGCGAAGAATAGCTACACGTTTCGTTCTCAATACAGAGCGCTGTGTCAACGTAGGTAAGAGATCTATATTGGTAGGAACGATGATGTGAAACTTCTCCCAGTTTGCCGATACCGCATGCGGACTCGACAACAAGCGTATCGCTTCTCTCCGGATTTCCACATCCTGATGTTTAATAAAAAACAAACTTCCAACCGCCTCCCCTTTACTCAAGCGTTGAGTCATTTCCGTGATCATGCTATTGTATACAGGCGTTTGAAAGGTGATCTCTTCTAACTCCTGAAGGATATAAGTTCCCGCGGACAATTTCTCATCGACCAGTTCATCAAAATGATTCAGCAATAAAGTGATCGCTGATTCTTCTTCCCTCTTCACCAACAAAGAAACATGATCCAGTGATTCTTCCGGATTTTCATTTTGCTGTTCAATCAGCGCATCTTCCAGAGTCTCCGAGGAAGGAGGCTGTTGTCCTTTGCCGTTATGACGGCCATTGTACACCAGTTTGTTGTATTCAGAAATCAACACCTGTTCATCCACATCCAACACCCGGCTGCATTCTCTGAAGAATACCGCACGTTTGATTCCGTCTTTGATTTGTGTGATGCTTTCTACAATGTCTTTAATGACCGCTGCTTTCTTATAAGGATCCCGTCCTGCTTCCTCGCTGAGCAAGCCTGCTTTGAAGGTGATGAAATCTTTCTTGTTTTGCCTGACGTACTCCATCATGCCTTCCCCGCCCAGCTTGCGGACGAAGCTGTCCGGATCTTCCTGGTCAGGTAAAACAACAACGCTCACGTTCATTTCTTCCTTCAGGATCAAATCCACGCCTCGCAGTGCTGCTTTCATACCTGCATTGTCACCATCATACAGCAAAGTAATATTGGGCGTATAACGACGTACTAATTTGATTTGATCTTCGGTCAATGCCGTACCGGAAGACGCCACAACATGTTCTATTCCTCCCTGATGCAAAGAGACTACATCGGTATAGCCTTCTACCAGGAAACATTCATCCAGTTTGCGGATGGCGGTCTTGGCATGAAAAAGTCCATAGAGTACTTTGCTCTTATGGTATACTTCTCCTTCAGGAGAGTTGAGGTACTTCGGTTGATTTTTTTCTTTTGTCAGCATACGAGCACCAAAGCCAATGACTTTACCGGCTACGCTGTGTATGGGAAACATCACACGACCTCTGAAACGATCGTATAGTTTTGTCTTTGTACTGTCGTTGGCATTTTCTCTGGCCAGGGCCAAACCAGCCTTCTGCAGGATATCTGGTTTAAATTGATCAGCCGTAGCTTTACTTAATAAACCTTCCCAGGCATCCAGACTATACCCTAAGTTGAATTTTTTTATGATGGGATCAATGAACCCGCGTTCTCTGAAATAACTCAGCCCGATGGATTGGCCTTCATCACTTTCCCAGAGATTTTTCACATAATGATCATTGGCATATTGCAAGGCGATCAATATACTTTCGCGTTCAGTATCCTGCTGCACGTCTTCTTCTTTGCGTCCCAATTCGATGACTGGAATATTGTATTTACCGGCAAGAAAAACAATGGCTTCAGAAAACGTAAAGGTCTCATGATCCATGATAAACTGGATGGAGTCACCTGATTTTCCGCAGCCGAAACAATGGTAAATCCCTTTGGAAGGAGTCACCGAAAAAGAAGGGGATTTTTCATTGTGAAAAGGACAGCACGCCATCATGTAATGCCCTTTTTTCTTAAGGCTTACAAAATCGCCAACCACCTCCACGATATCAACCGCTTGCTGGACTTGCTCTATGGTTTCCCGGGAAATATTCAAAGAATTGCTTCGGATTAAAATCAAGAGAAGGCAACTATTCTGCCTTTCAAATTGTTGATAAATATAGCACTAAAAAACGTATATTGCGAAAGAAATAGCCTCCCGAGATGACAATAACAAACGAAGACGTACTGAAGGCCTTGTCCACTGTAGAGGAACCGGATTTAAAGAAAGACCTGGTGACCCTGAACATGATCAAGGATGTGAAAGTTGAAGGCAATAAAGTATCTTTTACGGTTGTTCTTACAACCCCTGCTTGCCCTTTAAAAGAACTCATTAGAAATAATTGTATTGCTGCTGTGCAGAAGATAGATGCCTCGCTGCAAGTGACGGTAAATCTTATTGCTGATGTCAGCAGTACCCGCAGCAATCAACCCATGTTGCCGGGTGTAAAAAATATTATCGCCATCGCTTCCGGTAAAGGTGGTGTGGGTAAGTCCACTGTGACCTGCAACCTTGCGGTAGCTTTGTCCAGAATGGGCGCCAGCGTGGGTATCATTGATGCCGATATCTCCGGCCCTTCGATTCCGGTGATGTTTGACGTGGAAGATATAAGACCCAATATCGTAGAGGAAAATGGCAAACACGTTATTATTCCTGTCATGCAATACGGCATTAAACTTATCTCTATCGGCTTTTTAGCTCCGGCTGAAGCGGCTGTGGTTTGGAGAGGTCCTATGGCCAGTTCGGCGCTGAAACAATTTCTAGCCGATGTGGAATGGGGTGACCTTGACTATTTATTGATTGATCTTCCTCCGGGAACCAGTGATATTCACCTTAGTCTGGTGCAAAATGTGCCGGTAACAGGTGCCCTGATCGTGACTACTCCTCAGAAAGTAGCCTTGGCTGATGCCAGAAAAGGGCTGAATATGTTCAAACAGCCACAAATCAACGTTCCTATTTTGGGAGTAGTCGAAAATATGGCTTATTTTACTCCGCAGGAACTTCCTGACAGCAAATACTATATCTTCGGAAAAGAAGGCGGCAGACAGCTGGCAGCAGAAAATGATGTGGCCTTCCTGGGAGAAATTCCATTGGTACAAGGCATTCGTGAAAGCGGAGATGCAGGCAAACCGCATGTGATGTCGGATGACATTACTGCCGATGCCTTTAAATTTCTTGCTGAACGAGTAGCTCAGCAAGTCGCTATCAGAAACAGCAATTACAGTGCAACACAGAAAGTTGAAATAAAACTCTAACATGGAAACAGCAGTGAGCAATCAGGAATTATTTGACCGCGTAGAAAGAGCATTGGACAGCATCCGTCCATACTTGAAATCAGACGGTGGTGACGTGAAGTTACTGGAAGTGACGCCAGACAATGACGTGAAGCTGGAGCTTTTGGGCAACTGCAGTTCTTGCGCGATGTCAGCCATGACATTGAGAGCAGGTGTAGAAGAAGCCATCCGCAAGATGGCTCCCGAAGTCAAAGGTGTAATCGCCGTCAATAATTAACACGTAGCATTTCCACACACCCCATGAAAATAGGTATTTTCTTCGGCGGCCCTTCTCGTGAAAGAGAAATCTCTTTTGCAGGCGGACGTACGGTATATGATAATCTAAATAAAAAACTATTCACTCCTGTTCCTGTATTTGTAGACAGTCTGGGACAATTCATTCTGCTGGACTGGCAATATTTGTACAAAGGAACGGTACGTGATTTTTATCCTCCTTTTGAATTTCTTCCGAACAGTGCGCATGGATTTCAGATCTATGTAGAATCTTTAGGTAAACTGCCTGCGGCTGAAATGAACGAACTGATTGCGAAAGTCGGTCGCAAAATTGAGCCTTCGGAATTTAATGATTTATTTGACTTCGCCTTTCTTGCTCTGCACGGACCATACGGTGAAGACGGCAGCATACAAGGGATCCTGGAATGGCATGGTATTCCCTATACAGGCTCGGGCATTTTGCCATCCGCTATCGGTATTGATAAACTGGTACAAAAGAAACTGATGACCGCCGCGGGTTTTGAAGGACCTGCGTTCACTACCCTGTCGCGCGATACATGGGAGCAGACAACGAACAAACAAGAAATACTCTCTTCCCTTACAGCGAAGCTTGGAGAAATGTTTGTGGTGAAAGCTCCGCATCAAGGTTCTTCGATTGGTATTTCCGTTTTAACAAAACCATCCTTAATAGAATTTACAAAAGCCATTGAGAAAAGTTTTTTCATTCACCGCATTGAAAAAGCAGAATGGACGGCTATCGATGAAAATGAAAAAGTAAGACATCTGGCTCAGCTGACAGATATCCGAGAAGGCATCGGCTTTCCGGCTGAGACCCCGCAAGGACAAGTCTTCTATCATCCTGAAGCGTTACTTCAATTCCTGAACGATCATTTCAACACATCCAATGAAACTATTTTCTTATCTCCTGAAGATACAGAAGACAGCATCATCATAGAATCCTTTATCAAAGGCGAAGAGTTTTCGTGCATCGTGGTTCGCAACGAGAACGGCAAAGCATTAGCCTTACCCCCGACCGGTATTGTAAAGAAAACAGATCTGTTTGATTACCGTTCCAAATACCTTCCGGGCATGTCACGTAAAGTGACGCCGATAGACTTACCGAATGAAGAAATCAACCGCATCCGCAAGTCTTGCGAGAAATTATTTGACGCCTTGAACTTTGATGTGTATGCCAGATTAGATGGCTTTTATGGAACAGATGGAAAAATATTCCTGAACGATCCGAATACCACATCAGGCATGATGCCTTCTTCTTTCTTTTTCCACCAGGCAGCAGAGATTGGATTGAATCCTTCACAGTTCTTAACCTATATCATCCGTACCTCTTTGAAGGAACGCATGCATACAGGAAAGAAAGTTGCGAAATTAAAACGTTTGTTGGCGGCTTTGGACAACAGCCTGAGTGCCGACCAATCCAGCAAAACACGCAAGACGCGCATTGCAGTGGTGATGGGAGGTTATTCTTCTGAAAGACATATCTCTGTAGAAAGTGGCAGAAACATTTATGAAAAGCTTTCTTCGAGCGAAAAATACGAACCGATCCCGGTATTCTTAACAGGCGATTCCGAAAACATTGAATTGTACTTAATGCCTGTCAACATCATGTTGAAGGACAATGCGGATGACATCCGTGAAAAAGTAAAAGCGGTATACAAAAAGCATCCGGTCATTCAACAAATACAGGAAGAAGGCAAAGACCTGACGAAACGTTATGTTTCCCGTGTCATCAGTGAACCGAAGAAAATAACGCTGCCCGAATTATCGGAAATGGCTGACGCAGTATTTATCGCGCTGCACGGTCGTCCTGGAGAAGATGGGACATTGCAACGTGAATTGGAAAAATTCAACCTGCCTTACAACGGTTCAGGTCCTGATAGTTCTTCTATCACGATCAACAAATACGAAACCAATACATTGCTTGAAAAGAATGGCATATTGGTAGCAAAACGCAAACTAGTTACCAAAGCGGAATGGGTGAAAGAAAAAGAAGGACTTCTCTCCTCTTTAGAAAATGCATTGGGCTATCCGATGATTGCCAAGCCTGCAGATGATGGTTGCAGTTCGGCTGTAAAGAAAATAAAAAACGCATCAGAATTGAAAGCCTACATCAAACTGATGTTCGCAGAAGACGCTTTACAAGGTTCTGAAAGTGCTGATATTTTAAAGATAAGAGCTAATGAAGAATTTCCTCAAAAGGATTTCTTCTTAGCAGAAGAATTAGTATCGGCAAAAGGTGCCAAGCACTTCCTTGAAATCACAGGCGGTATCATGACACGTTATGATGACAAAGGAGAATTGCACTATGAAATCTTCGAACCGTCTGAAGCTTTGGCAACCGGAGACATTCTTTCTTTGGAAGAAAAATTCTTAGCCGGTGAAGGACAGAACATCACTCCTGCCCGTTTTGCTTTATCAAAAAAGAAAGAAGATTATAAAGCCATTGCCGCAGAAGTAAAAGCGACACTGGAAAAAACAAGCCGCATCCTGAACGTTCAGGGTTACGCAAGAATCGATGCTTTCGTGAGAGTCTTTGACAACAACAAAGTAGAAACCATCGTTATCGAAGTGAATTCATTGCCGGGTATGACACCTGCAACCTGCATCTTTCATCAAACGGCTATCAATGGTTACAGACCCTATGATTTCATAGATAACATCTTGAGCTTCGGAATAGCCAGACAAAAACAAACTCATATACAGGCATAAATAGCATGGCGTTTTTAAAACCACAAAAAGCAAAAGACATTTGGATTCACCTGGCACTGATTGCAGCGTCAGCCGTGGTTCTTTTGTTCTGTTTCTTTTATGTGTACCTGCCATCAGCCAGTAACCATGGAGAAACGATTACTGTTCCGCAATTAGAAGGTATGTCCGTCAAAGAAATGGAAGATTTCTTAAGTGACAAAAAATTGGATTACATCATCAAAGATTCGGCTTATCAAGTCTATGCTAAACCACTTACTGTTATAAAACAATATCCGGCGGCAGGAGCAAAAGTAAAACAAGACAGACGACTCTTTATTACGCTTGCATCCACAACCATTCCACAGGTAAAAATGCCTGACTTGTTTGACCAATCACTGCGTCATGCGGAGTTAAGGTTAAAAGAGAATGGTTTACTATTGGACAGTATTTATTATGTTTCCGGCGGGTACCATAATGTGGTACTTAAACAATTGGTAAATCAAAAAGAAGTTCAGAAAGGAACATCTCTTTCAAAAGGGACGAAAGTAACTTTGGTATTAGGAACTGGAACAGACAGCTAATATCCATTCATAAGAACAAACAATATTATCTATACAATCCATATGACACTATTTAAACCAGAAAAACCAAGAGACCTATTCATTCATTTCGCGTTGATTCTTGCGTCTTTCTTCATTCTGCTCTTGCTCTTCTTTTATGGTTATTTACCTTCCGCTACCAATCATGGAGAGACCATTACCGTTCCGAAATTGGAAGGAATGAGTTTAAAAGAAATGGAAGATTTTCTGGATTCCAAAAACCTGGATTATGAAATCAATGATTCCACTTACAAAGCAGGCGTGAAGCCATTGACCGTATTGAATCAGCATCCTGCACCGGGATCGAAAGTAAAGAAAAACAGAAGAATCTACATTACGATAGCTTCTGAAACACCTCCAAATGTGAAGATGCCGAAATTGGTAGATTTCTCTTTAAGACAAGCCGAGATGACATTGAAAGGTTACGATTTGATTCTGGACAGCATTTATTATGCACCCAGTCCATTCCCAAATGCAGTGTTGAAACAACTGGTGAATAAAAAGGAAATACTTCCCGGTACGATGATTCCAAAAGGCACCAAAATCACGTTGATTGTAGGAAATGGAACAGGGAACGAAGAGATCGAACTCCCTAACCTGGAAGGTATGCCACTAGACGAGGCGTTGACCATTTTGGGAGGCTTGAACCTGGTAAAAGGTGTAGTGCAATATGTACCGGATGCAACGGAAGAAGCCGGTACAATAATCTCACAAAAACCAGCGTTTAGAAATGGCGCCACTATACATGTGGGTGAAATGATCGATATCTGGGTAGCCGGTGAGAAACAATAAACGCACGATGAGAATACTTTTTTTACTTGTTTTTTTAAGCTGCATACTTTCCGGTAAAGCATGGGCACAACCTCGTACTCATCCATTGTCATGGGGAACGAGCGAGTCGTCTAATGCCCGTACGGAAGCAACTACAGCAGTACCCTACACCACAACATTAAAGATTCCTTACTTTTACGACTTTACCAGCCGATACATTCATATTGACTCGATTAAGAAAGGCACACCGGTCACTGTGTTTTCGTTAAGACCACATGGTTTAGTCTCGAAAGACACCATAGAGATAAGTGGAGCGGTAGATGCCACTACAATTGCAACCTTCACGGGAAAGAAAATTGCAAAACGCATTTCTGATTATGAATTTCAATTGTACAAAGACACGGCCTTTACAACGGCAAACGCTTTGTCCAGCACTATAGCCATAGATTATCTTCGCATCTCAAAATTAAATGCTCAGGAAACAATCAAACCTGATACCCTTGCTTTTTACGACAACCATTCTGGTGTGCAGATTAACGCAGGCTCTGCAAAAAATCAACCGAGCTACTATGTTGCTCGGTTTGACGGATTAAATGAGAATGGAATCCCCTACTCAACCAATACACTGGCCTTCGGCTATACAGACTCTCTACGCTCACACCCTTTCAACTTTTCCGGCTATACCGCTGCAAGCTCCATCTATATGAGCTTTTACTACCAGCATGGTGGATATGGAGAAGCGCCGGATGCCAATGATCATCTTTACCTTGAATTTTTAGACGCGACTAATACGTGGAACATGGTCAAAGACCTTAATGGTACAGCAGGAGGAAATGCAGATGTTTTCTATCCAGCCATCGTTCCGATCACTGACAACAAATATTTTCATAGTAATTTCCAATATCGTTTTAGAAGTTACGGAAGGCAATCTGGTTCTTATGATGTATGGAACATTGATTACATTTATATTAAAAAATACAGGACAAGTGCTGATACACTTCTGTATGATTTTTCCATTCAAAACGCAGATCAGACCTTTCTTAAAAAATACAGCGCAATGCCTTTTAAACATTTATTTGCATACACAGATGATACGCAAATAAATAAAAACCTCCACTCGATTGTGACCAATCAAAGGGTTATAGGCAAATCCAAAGGCATGGAGGCTATTATTAAAGACCAGTTCAACAATCAAATTGGATATAAGCTAACAGCTATTGATCAGGACCAGCTCAAACTAAGAAATTATACGGATACAATTCCCTCTCTGACCTTTCCGGTCAAGAATAAACCGATGTATGTCGATATTACTTATAGACTTGTAGATAATCAAACAACCGATTTTAGTACGGACTCTGTAGAGCTGATGTTCAACAATGCCATTACCAAGCGAACCTACCTCTACGATTACTATGCCTACGATGATTCACAAGCAGAGTCTGCTTTCGGAACCAATCTTTCAGGCACTCAAATAGCTTATGAATTTGTCTCTGAAATCAGAGATACGCTTACTCATATTGATATTTGTTTTGCAAGAAGCAAAGGACCAAACTTGGAGGGCTCGCAAATTTTTCTAATGGTTTGGAAGGATACTGTTGACACAAATAAAAAAGTTGTTTACAGAAAAGCCATCTCCATTCATTATCAGGGTTATGCCAATGGGTTTGCACGTTATGAACTCGCCTCTCCCATTATATTCGATTCTCTTACGACCTATTATATCGGTTACGAGCAGAACTTCCCTTCCTTGCTCACCTTGGGCTATGACCGCAACACAGATTCCAGGGCAAAAATGTATTATAAAGAATCTAGTGCCTGGCTTAAAATGAGTGACGATCCCAATATAGATTCAGGTTCTATGATGATGCGTCCTGTTTTTTATAAACTTAGCAATAATATTCCTGTGGGTGTTAAGCATGCGGAAGGCAATAAAAACGGATTACTTCTTTATCCTAATCCTGCCTCATCCACGATTGACATTGTAGCTACTGAAAAAGTTACAGATCTACAGTATACGATGTATTCTTTATACGGACAAGTCATGACAAGCGGGCTCATTACATCCACCGATCATACCATTGATGTTTCACAATTGAGCACTGGCATGTACCTGATTTTGTGCACCGACCTGGAAGGTAAAATTTACTCTACCCGGTTCATCAAGGAGTAAGTATTTTTATATTAAATACTTCTGGTGTAAAACACAATACGAAAATCAGTAAAGCCAGCCAGCCTAATACTTTTCGCTTCCAATCTAACGGCTCTTCTATCGCTGCAGGAGGATGTTCCAGTCCCAGGAATCGTCCCACAAGATAAGCAAACACCATCATCCAACCGCTGAATCCATGCCAGGAAGGAATGGCAAATTCTATTAAAAATTGCAGTGCAAAAATGCTAGTAGCAATTAATACAGCTGTTGTTTTATTGTTGATGAAGAATTTTTCATACATGCTATACAAAAAGTAGACATACGCTCCTGCAAACAATACCATATTAAGAGGGTCTGCACTGAAAAAATTAATCCCTAATAAATTGTCTTTAAATATCCCTATTCCTGCGATCAACACAAATACTGTAAAAAAGGAAACCGATATGAAACGATGTCTTCGATAGCCAAACAAGCCATAGATGACATGTCCCCCATCCAGCTGACCAATAGGTAAAAGATTCAATGCAGTAAAAAACAAAGCAAGATAACCGGCTATTAAATACGGATACTGAAACATTTCATAAGCGTTTGGCAGCAACGATTGATCTACTACAAGCCATTTACTAAGTACCCAAAACAATATATTATCTCCCAAAGCCATAACGCCGTATGCTTCCTCTGGCTTAAATGCTTTACGCTGCCAATGTGTGGTATCTGCTTGACCTTTTTCCAGCGCCTCTTTCTTTTCTTTTATAAAAGATAAAGAGTCTTTTTGCATTTTTTCTTCATGCTTTACAGAATCATTCTTACGAGCAAATTCATAGGTATATACATGCTTTTCATAATCCTCTCCATACATTTTTTTGTAAGAAGGATTTAATCTTTCTATATATTCTTTATCCGGTAAATGAGTAAAGCCATAGATCAATACTAACAATGCGGCAACAAAGCCTGCTAATGGTCCTGCTATACCAATATCAAACATTGCCTTTTTAGAGGAAGCTTGTGCTTTCATACGAATGAAAGCACCTAAGGTGCCAACACCAAGCAAAGGCAGTGGGATATAATAAGGTAAAGTTGTTTCTACTCCATACTTTCTGGCACAAAAGTAATGTCCAAACTCATGTATCGTAAGAATTGATAAAAATGGAATAGAGTATTCCAACCCTGACCAAAAATAATCCCATCCGCTCAATGCATCATCATCAATCCATTCTGCCCCACAATATGTAGTAGTCATGATGGTCATGAGAAATAGAAATGCCTGAAGGAAATAGGTACGAGTATTATGCGTCATGATTAAATAAAGTTAAAATCGATTGTTCCTTCGATACCAAAGCTGTACGAATCCCTAATGCCGCAGCACCTTTAAGATTGTCAGCATTGTCATCCAGGAATAAAGTATGCTCCGCTTTAAGTTGTGCCTGCTCTAATACCGCAGCATAAATTTCTTCGTGCGGTTTTAATAGCCCTAATTCAAAAGAAAGAAATACCTTCTCAAACAAATCATTCAAATGTCTATGTCCCGTATCTCTCTTAAGAATGGCATTCACTTCTTTGTAATGTATAGCACTGGTATTACTCAATACAAACAGCCTGTATTTTTTCGATAAGTTTCGAATCAATGCGATCCGGGCAGGAGGAATATTTAACAACAGGGCTAAGAAAGCCTGTTCAATAGATGACGGTTCACATCTTAACTCAAAAACACGCTCTATTTCGGCCAAAAACTGGGCATCCGTGTAGAGGCCCTTTTCATAGCGATGGAGCAGTCCGGATTCAAAAACACCCTGACGGATCATCTCCGGAGATTTGCCGCTTAAAGTAGAGAATTGATCAAAACTACGCTGAAAATCAAGGTCTATAATCACCCCTCCCAAATCAAATACGATCGCTTCAATACCTTTTAATTCCAACATTTCAGAACAATGTTTGTCAATATGAGCACAAATATGTAAAATTGCGTTCTCAAATTCAATTTAAATAGAATTTGAAAGGGCCCTTAGCTCATTCGGTTAGAGCACCTGACTCATAATCAGGTGGTGGTTGGTTCGATTCCAACAGGGCCCACATAGCAGTACAGAGGATTTGCAATAGATTGATTGCATTCTTGCTCTTGCTCAATCTCTTCCTAAAAAGACTGTTTCATACGAACAGTCTTTTTTTATATCTTTTATGATCTTATAAAAAAAAGCCTGAAGGAATCCTTCAGGCTTTTTTTTTATTGTTTAATCTAAGGAATTACTTAGCCACCGGACAGTCTTTTACATCTTTCCATACGAAAGAACCCATAGAGTTCTTATCGATGTCCACCAATGCATTTCCTCCCTGGTTCTTTATTACAATATTACAGAAGGTACCATCACCCGCTGGATTTTGAGCAAACAAAATTCCAAATCCTCTGAACCAATCCTTCTTCATTTCATTGTTATAAGGATACTCTCTACCTGTACCGTCGATCGTAATGTTTTCAAAAACCATGTTGTAAAATCCTTTACCACCTGCCTTGTTAATGAAAATAGCATTGTCTTTTGAATCGATGATATCAATGTTTGCAAATCGAATATTCTGAATTTTAGTTCCAGCCTTACTTACACACAACAAATCAATTGCTCCAACCATGTTGTAAAACAAGTCATTGAAACTACCACATCTGATGAGTGTAATGTTTGTAAACTCATGCATGCCGGTATCGTTGAACCCGACTCCAGGGAATGTGTTGTTCACTCTTAAACCTGCTTCTACGTGATCCTTGATCAACAAGTGATGCGCCTTATTACTCAATCCTCCGTAGAAAGAACATCCTGCTGCTCTCCATCCATTTTCAGAAGTACAGTAAGCAAACGTATTGTTCTGACATTCCAATCCATCCGCTGACCATGTAGCCATGTCATCGTCTCCGTTGTTTCTGAAACTGCAATGTTCTACCGTAGAGTTTCTTGTTCCTTTACAAAGGTTGATACCATCTGCATAGTTGTTTCTGAATCGGCATTGAGTAAGCAAGAAACCATCTGCATAAGCAATGTCACCAATATTATATTGTGCGATCCATGCACCGCACTCAAAGTGTTCTGCCCAAACATTTTTAATGACAGACTTACTGGTAAATATACCGTTGATCCCTTTGTAGGTGCTGG
>Ga0247808_10000193_pt1 | contig 36348 bp, 34 predicted proteins | sample UWRJL089202R1_FD_179914 | JGI IMG/M metagenome (GOLD analysis project Ga0247808, IMG submission 179914) | Plant litter microbial communities from Arlington Agricultural Research Station in Wisconsin, United States - UWRJ-L089-202R-1 | ecosystem: Environmental > Terrestrial > Plant litter >... | reverse complement strand
CTGAACGCGACATTAGATGTCAGGGCCAGGCCAGTCGACGCATCGAGACAAAGACAGCCAAGGCGTCGGACAGGCTCTGAGTCAGACCAACCCGACCCCACACCCATCATCACTGACAGGCTCGACCATCGAGATGGCCGGCTTCGGAGTTCGGCCCGCGGGGTCTCGACCGGCGAGTGGGCCGGCTCAGACGGCCTTGGCGAGGAACGCCTCGAGCAGTGAGCGAGGCAACGGGAACGGCATGCTCTCGGCTCCGTTCGGTGCGGACTGCAGTTCGCGCTGCGCCACCGGCTCGGTGACGGTGCCCAGCGACACCACCTGGTCGTGCAGGCGCTCCATGTCCACGTCCAGCCGGTGCGCCACATCCGCGGCCTGTTTGAGCTCGCTCACGAGGGCTGTCGGCACGGCACCGTCGTACTTGTAGAAGATCTTGTGCTCGAGGCTGGCCCAGAAGTCCATCGCCACGGTGCGGATCTGCACCTCGACGGTCACGGGCTGCACCCGGTCGGACATGAAGACCGGGATCGCCACGATCAGGTGCAGGCTCTTGTAGCCGTTCGGCTTCGGGTTCTTGATGTAGTCCTTGACCTGCAGAACCGTGATGTCCTGCTGGCTGGTCAGCATCTCCAGCACCCGATAGGTGTCCGAGATGAAGCTGCAGGTGATGCGGATGCCCGCGATGTCCTGGATGTTTTCTCGGATGCCCTCGAGGTGCAGCGGGTAGCCCTTGCGGGTGGCCTTCTTGAGGATGCCTTCCGGGGACTTCAGCCGGTGGCTGACGTGCTCGATCGGGCTGTAGTCATGGATCGCACTGAACTCTTCCTTGAGGATGTTGACCTTGGTCATCATCTCGTCGGTCGCGAACTTGTACGACATCATGAAGCGCGTCAGCTCGGTCCGGAGCGCTCGGAGGTCGGTCGGCCATTCGGCGTCCAGGTCCGTCACGAGTTCTCCCTCATCCACCAGCGCCGTCATCCACCGTGTTGCGATCACACAGTGCGGCTCTCCAACGATGCCGCGCGCACAGAGCGGCGACCACCCCAGTCTGGCATCCCGCACATCGGCACTCGCTGGGAGCAGGGTGTGAGCGCCCGATGAGAAGATGTTGTGCAGGATGCGGGGTGGCCGCCGCTGTGCGGCCGGGATCAGGCCTGCAGCCAGGCGGTGGTGTCGCCGGGGAGGGTGCGTCCTTCGAGGAGCTCGCTGCTGAGCAGCAGGGTGCCGTCGGGCAGCTCCACGGGCTGGTCGCCGGTGTTGGCCACCACAATGACATTCCCGTTGCGGAATACGAGCACACTGTCGCTGGGTGTCGGCAGCCACTCCACCGAACCGAGCCCGAGACCGTGCTCCCGGCGCAGCTTGAGCGCGAGCGTGTAGAGCTCCAGCGTCGATCCCTCGACGCCCTCCTGTGCATCCCGGGCCAGGGTGGCCCATTCGGCCGGCTGGGGGAGCCAGCTGGCCGGGCTGGGGCCGAAGCCGTACGACGGAGAGGCGGCCTCCCACGGGATCGGCACGCGACAGCCGTCGCGGCCGTAGCGCTCCCCGTTGGTGCGGAACCAGGTGGGGTCCTCGCGGGAGGAGTCGGGCAGGTGGATGACCTCGGGCAGACCGAGTTCCTCGCCCTGATAGATGTAGCTCGACCCGGGCAGCGACAGCATCAAGGCGGATGCGGCGCGGGCCCGGCGCAGGCCCACCTGGGTGTCGGGCAGCCCGACGGTGTTCGGTCCGATGCCGTGACCCTGCAGGTTGTCCGCGGTCAGGGCCAGCCGGGACGCGTGGCGCACGACGTCGTGGTTGGAGAGCACCCAGGTGCTCGGGGCGCCCACGGCGCTGAACGCGGCCAGGGAGTCGTCGATCACGCGCTTGAGCGGAGCGGCCTCCCACGGGGTCTCGAGGTAGGCGAAGTTGAAGGCCTGGTGCATCTCGTCGGAGCGCACCCACTGGGCCACCCGGTCGAGCGGGTCGACCCAGGCCTCGGCGGCGAGGATCCGGTCGCCCTCGTACTCGTCGAGCACCAGGCGCCAGTCGCGGTAGATGTCGTGCACGCCGTCCTGCGCCCAGTAGGGCGCGCCGGCCACTTCCTCGGCCACGACGCCGGGCTCGAGCGAGGTGGCCCCGCCCATGCTGCCGCCGTCGACCGGCGGGGTGTAGTCGGGCAGACCCTTGGCCTTGATCATGCCGTGGGCCACGTCCACCCGGAAGCCGTCGACGCCGCGGTCGAGCCAGAAGCGCAGCACGTCCCGGAACTGGGTGCGCACCCACTCGTTGTCCCAGTCGAAGTCGGGCTGGGTGGTGTCGAAGAGGTGCAGGTACCACTGGCCGGGCGTGCCGTCGGGGTTCACGGTGCGGGTCCAGGCGTTGCCGCCGAAGACAGACTCCCAGTTGTTCGGCGGGAGTTCGCCGTTCTCGCCGCGGCCGTCGCGGAAGATGTAGTGCCCGCGCTCCTCGCTGCCCGGCCCGGAGGCCAGGGCGGCCTGGAACCAGGGGTGGTCGCTGGAGGAGTGGTTGGGCACGATGTCCACGATCACCCGGATGCCCAGCGCGTGCGCGGCATCCTGCATGGCGTCGTAATCGGCGAGGGTGCCGAAGAGCGGATCGACGTCGCAGTAGTCCGAGACGTCGTAGCCCGCGTCGCGCTGCGGCGACCGGTAGAACGGCGAGAGCCAGATGGCATCCACCCCGAGCTCGGCCAGCTGGGGCAGGCGGGAACGGATGCCCGCGAGGTCGCCCATGCCGTCGCCGTTCGCGTCAGCGAACGACCGTGGGTAGATCTGATAGATAACGGCGGTACGCCACCACTCTGTGCCTGTCATGACGGACAGACTACGGCATTCCAGAGAACGTGCAAGCGCTTCCACTAATCCAAGGTCGCAAATCGACCTGAGCGCTGTAGATAACCACACACTGGGTTGCTAAACGAGAAAATGACAGGTATACATGTAACCGCTTGCACAAATGTCAATGTTGATTACGAAAGGCACACCAATGATGGTGAAGAAGAATGGCCTGCTCGCCGCCGGCGCGATAGCCGTCGCGGCGTCCCTGGCCCTGGCCGGATGCTCGGCTGGATCCGACTCGAGCGGCGCTGCCTCGGACGCCGATTCCAGCACCTTGACAGTGTGGGTCGACGCCGACCGCGCCGCCGTGCTGAAGGACGCCGCCGCGGCCTTCACCAAGGAATCCGGCGTCAAGGTCAAGCTCGTGCAGAAGGACTTCGCCAAGATCCAGGAAGAGTTCATCGCGCAGGTTCCCACCGGCAAGGGCCCCGACATCACGATCGCCGCCCACGACTGGCTGGGCAACTTCGTGAGCAACGGCGTCGTGCAGCCCGTGGAGCTCGGCGACACCGCGGCCGACTACCAGCAGGTCGCCGTCACCGCCATGAGCTACGAGGGCAAGACCTACGGCGTGCCGTACTCGATCGAGAACATCGCGCTGCTGCGCAACACGGCCCTCGCGCCCACGGCCCCGGCCACCTTCGATGACATGGTCGCCGCCGGCACCGCAGCGGGCACCGAGTTCCCCTACCTCGTGCAGATCGGCCCCGAGGCCGACCCTTACCACCTCTACCCGTTCCAGACCTCCTTCGGCGCCCCGGTCTTCGGCACCAACGCCGACGGCAGCTACAACCCCGACGACCTCACCGTGGGCAACGCCGGTGGCGAGGCCTTCGCCACCTGGCTCGCCGCCGAGGGTGCGGCCGGGCGGATGAGCGTCAACCTCACCGGCGACATCGCCAAGGAGAAGTTCTACGCCGGCGCCTCCCCGTTCCTGCTCACCGGACCGTGGAACGTGCCGGACGCCCAGGCCGCCGGCATCGACGTGTCCGTCGACGCCGTTCCCTCGGCCGGCGGCCAGCCCGCTCAGCCCTTCGTGGGTGTGCAGGGCTTCATGGTCAGCGCCAAGACCAAGAACGCCATCGCCGCCAACGAGTTCCTGGTGAACTACATCGGCAGCGAAGACGTGCAGACCGCGCTCTACGAGGTCGGCGGGCGCCCGCCGGCGCTCACTGCCGCGTTCGAAGCTGCCAGCTCCGACCCGATCACCGCCGGCTTCGGCGCCGTCGGCGCCACGGCCGTGCCGATGCCCAACATCCCGCAGATGGGCAAGGTCTGGCAGTTCTGGGGCGTCACCGAGGCCGCGATCATCAGCAACCAGGGTGACCCCGTGCAGCTGTGGCAGAAGATGACCGCGGACATCGCGGCCGCCATCCAGTAACAACCGGCTCCTCCCGGGTGCGCCCGGCCTCTTCGGGGCCGGGCGCACCCGATCACCGCATCACCGCTACGCCGCACCACCCGCAGAAGCGCAGCACTCGCAGCACCCGCACCTCACATCGAGAGCAGACAATGATGACTACCCCCGGAACCGGGCACGACCGGGCCCAGATCGTCGCCGCCAAGAGGCAGCGGCAGGCGAGCCGCATCGCGGAGGCCGCGTCCGCCGGCATCAAGGTGCTGCTGGTCAAGGTGCTGGTGCTGGGCATCGTCGACGCGATCAGCGTCTACGCCCTCTTCGTGCTGTTCGCCAAGCAGGACTGGTTGGTCTTCGGCCTGGTTCTCGTCGTTACCGTGGCGGTCAACTGGATCTACTTCCGGGTCAAAGGCCTGCCGGCCAAGTACCTCACCCCCGGCCTGATCTTCCTGCTCATCTTCCAGATCTTCGTGGTGGGGTACTCCGGCTACATCGCATTCACCAACTACGGCACCGGACACAACAGCACCAAGGACGATGCGGTCTCCTCGCTCATCCTGTCGGCGCAGGAGCGCGTGCCCGATTCGCCCACCTACGCTCTCACTGTGCTCGAACAGGCCGGCGTCTACAGCTTCCTGGTCACCGATCCCGACGGCGACATCAGCGTCGGCAACGCCGACTCCCCGCTGAAGACCGTGACGGATGCCGAGACGGACGGCTCCGGCCAGGCCGTGGGCCTGCCCGGCTACAGCACCCTCAACTTCGCCGACATCGTGGCCAACCAGGAGGCCATCGCGGCCGTGGCCGTGCCCCTCTCCGACGACCCGAACGACGGGAGCCTGCGCACCCCGGACGGCTCCGCCGCCTACCTCTACCTCTCCGACCTCGTCTACGACGAGGCAGCCGGCACGATGACGAACACCGGCACCGGGGTGGTCTACACCGAGGACCCGTCGCAGGGTTCCTTCGTCGCCGCCGACGGCAGCGAACTCCAGCCCGGCTGGAAGGTGGAAGTGGGCCTGGCCAACTTCGCCAAGGCCTTCGGCACCGACTCCATCCGCGGCCCGCTGATCAGCGTCACGCTGTGGACGTTCGCCTTCGCCTTCCTCTCGGTGGCCACGACGTTCGCGCTGGGCCTGTTCCTGGCCATCGTCTTCAACGATCTCCGGATGCGCGGGCGCAACGTCTACCGCGTCGTGATGATCCTGCCCTACGCCTTCCCCGCGTTCCTCTCCGCCCTGGTCTGGGCCGGCATGCTCAATCCGCAGTTCGGCTTCATCAACCAGGTGCTCTTCGGCGGCGCGGAGATCCCGTGGCTCACCAACGAATGGCTGGCCAAGTTCAGCATCATCTTCGTGAACCTCTGGCTGGGCTTCCCCTATATGTTCCTGGTCTGCACGGGCGCGCTGCAGTCGATCCCCGGCGAGCTGCAGGAGGCCGCCACGGTCGACGGCGCGAAGCCCTGGCAGGTGTTCCGGCTGATCAAACTGCCGCTCCTGCTGGTGTCGGTGTCGCCGCTGTTGATCGCCTCGTTCGCGTTCAACTTCAACAACTTCAACCTCATCTACATGCTCACCAACGGCGGGCCTCGCGACGTCACGGCCGGGGTGAACGTCGGCGCCACCGACATCCTCATCTCGATGGTCTACAAGGTCGCCTTCGTCGGCGCCAACCGGGACTACGGGCTGGCGAGCGCCTTCTCCATCCTGATCTTCGTGCTCGTGGCCCTCGTGTCGATCATCAGCTTCAGACAGACCAAGGCACTAGAGGAGTTGAACTGAGATGGCCATCGCACCGAGCATCGCAGCCCCGAGCGACACCGACTACATCCCGGTGAAGCGCCCCTTCAGCTTCGGCCGCTGGTTCCGTGCCACCGGCTGGCGCCACCTCATCGGCGCCGTCATGGTGGTCTTCTCCGCTTTCCCGCTGCTCTACGTGCTGTCGGCGTCGCTGCACCCCGGCGGCACCCTGATCACCGCCAACGGCCTGTTCAGCCAGATCGACCTGGGCAGTTACGTCACCCTGTTCAACCTGCCGCAACAGCCCTACGCCGATTGGTACGCCAACACCCTGCTGATCGGCGGCATCACCTCGGCCGGCACTGTGTTCCTGGGCGCCCTCGCCGCGTACTCCTTCTCCCGGATGCGCTTCACCGGCCGCCGGGCCGGTCTGCTGATGCTCGTGCTCGTGCAGATGTTCCCGCAGCTGCTGGCTGTCGTGGCCATCTTCCTGCTGCTCAACGGCATCTCCGACATCTTCCCTGCCATCGGCCTCGACACCCAGATCGGCCTGATCATGGTCTACCTCGGCGGAGCGCTCGGCGTGAACACCTACCTGATGTACGGCTTCTTCAACACGATCCCGGCCTCCATCGACGAGGCCGCCAAGCTCGACGGCGCCGGCCACGCGCGCATCTTCTTCACCATCATCCTGCGCCTGGTCGCGCCCATCCTCGCGGTGGTCGGTCTGCTCTCCTTCGTGGGCACCACCAACGAGTTCGTCATCGCGAGCATCGTGCTGATCACCCCGGAGAAGCAGACCCTGGCCGTGGGCCTCTACCAGTTCGTGTCGCAGGAGTTCTCGAGCAACTACTCGGTCTTCGCGGCCGGAGCGGTGCTCGCGGCCCTGCCGGTGATGGCCCTGTTCCTGTGGCTGCAGAAATACATCGTGGGCGGCCTCACGGCCGGCTCCGTCAAGTAAGCGCCGGATGTCGCTCCACGCGCTCCCGCCGTACCTGCTCCCGCACAGCCCGCTGCCGCTCGTCGCCCATCCGCACCATGATGGCTCCCCGCTCTACGTCTCGACTCCCGCCCCCGCGCTGGGGGACGTCGTCACTGTACGGTTGCGCATCCCGCTTGCTTTCGGTGCCGTGGCGACGGTGCGCACCCGGTCCAACCCCGACCAGGAGCCGCGTTTCGACGATGCCCGTCCGCTCGACTCCACCGGCGATGACGGATACGCCTGGTGGGCCGCGGACCTCGTCGTGGAGAACCCGGTGCACGGCTACCGGTTCCTGATCGGCATGGCCGACGGCGGTCACTGGTGGCTGAACGCCAGCGGGCTGCATGACATCGAGACCCTCGACTCCGAGGACTTCAAGCTCGTCGCGCACCCGGCCCCGCCGGACTGGACCGCGACCAGCGTGATGTATCAGGTCTTCCCCGACCGGTTCGGCCGCTCGGCCGCTGCCGACACCCGCGAGGCACCCGACTGGGCCATGCCGGCCCAGTGGGGCGACGCCGTCGACCAGCTACCGCCCGGCCGGTCGCACCAGTTCTACGGCGGCGACCTCGACGGCATCACCGAGCACCTCGATCACCTTGACCGGCTCGGCGTCACCCTGCTCTACCTCACCCCGGTCTTCCCCGGCCGCTCCAACCACCGCTACGACGCCGCCGCCTTCACCGAGGTCGATCCGCTGCTCGGCGGCGATGCGGCGCTCATCCGGCTCGTCGAGGCCGCCCATGCGCGAGGGTTCCGGGTGATCGGCGACCTGACGGCCAACCACTCCGGCGACGGCCACGAATGGTTCCGGGCGGCCCACGGCACCCCGGCGGCGCCCGAGAGTGCCTTCTACTACTGGCTCGACGCCGAGCAGCGCGACTACATGTCCTGGCTCGGCGTGCCAGAGCTGCCCAAGTTCAACTGGACCTCCCCTGAGCTCCGCCGCCGATTCATCGAGGGCGCGGACTCGGTGGTTGCCAAATGGCTGGAGCCGCCGTTCAACCTGGACGGTTGGCGCATCGACGTGGCGAACATGACCGGCCGCCTCGGCGACGAGGACCTCAACGCCGAGGTGCGCCAAGCCATCCGGCAGACCATGATCGAGGTGAATCCCGACACCATCCTGCTCGGCGAATTCACCAACGACGCCGCGGCCGACTTCCAGGGCGACGCCTGGCACGGCGCGATGACCTACGCCAACTTCACCAAGCCGCTCTGGTCGTGGCTCTGCCGGCCCGACTCGGTGCCGTCGTTCTTCGGCGTGCCGCTGGGCAGCATCCCGGCGCATACCGGCGTCCAGTTCCACCGGGCGCACACTCGCTTCGCCGCCGGATTCCCCTGGCGCACCCGGCTGGCCACCATGAACGCCCTCGACACCCACGACACCGCCCGCTTCCGCACCCATGCCGACGCCGAAGCGGTGCCGGTGGCGGTGGGGCTCTCGGTGACCCTGCCGGGCATCCCGGTGGTGTTCGCCGGCGACGAGTTCGGCCTGGCCGGCGTCGACGGCGAGCATTCCCGCACCCCGATGCCCTGGTCCAGCGTGACCGACCCGGAGGTGGCCGGCACCATCGATCTCTACGCGGCGCTGATCGGCCTGCGCCGGGCGCACGAGGTGCTCAGCACCGGCGGGCTCCGCTGGCTGCACGTGGGCGACGACGCGCTCGTGTACGTGCGCGAGAGCGCGGGGGAGAGTGTACTGCTGCTCGCCACCCGGGCTGCGGCGGACGTGACCCTGCCCGTCTGGGCGGTGCCGCTGGGAGGCGCCGTCGGCACCCTGCTGGCAAAGCTGGGACCGGCCGTCTTCACTGCCGACCCCGAGGGTCTGCACCTGGCCGCCACCGGCGCATCGTTCACCGCCTGGGTGCTGCCCGGCGTCACAATCGCGGCGGATGAGCACCCCGTGTCGCAGAGAGGTCTCGCGAGGTGATAATGTTTACCGGTTGCCAAAAGCACGGTTCAGCTTCAGAACTATGAAGTTTTGCCCCCTTAGCTCATTGGTAGAGCACTTCCTTGGTAAGGAAGAGGTAGTGGGTCCGATTCCCACAGGGGGCTCAGGCTTGGGAGCTAAGCTCTGAAGGCCTAAGGCGGGGTAGCTCAGTTGGTTAGAGCACACGGCTCATAATCGTGGTGTCGCGGGTTCAATTCCCGCTCCCGCTACACACAAAGGCCCTTTGATCAGGAATTTCGCCGATCATGGGGCCTTTTCTTTTTACTCAGTGCCAATAAACTCCGCTCTCGACTCCGGTCTGGACGAAAGCGATGTGTGCGAACGACGGCCCGGCGTCGGTGGGCGCCTGCCCAACTGTGCGGGTCTTGCGAGCGACAACCGGTTCACGTCCGGTGCGCCAGATGAGAGTGGCTTTCACCACTTCTGATTCTGGTTGCACCCCGACCTTGAATCTGTATGGTGAATCGCGATCCCCACACACATCGTCACGCCGATCCCCATCAGGTCTTTCGTGACAAGGGGACGTCAAATGACAAGATTGTCCTTCCCGTTCTGGGGCGGGCACGTTGTACATGTTCTGGCCGACTGACCGTTAGATTCATCGCATGGGGAAGATGCACGGGTTCATGTCACTGTCCGCCGCCGTTGGAGTGGCCCTGGTCCTCGCCGGTTGCACGTCGGCTGGAGGCGGTGACGCTTCTAGCTCTTCTCCCGTGCCGGCTTCCCCCACAGCGACTGCCCTCCCCACCGCTACGGGCGCTCCTGCGCCAGCTACTGCGGCGCCGGCTGCCGCGCCGGCGGCGGCATGCCCCGACGACTTGACCGTGGAGTTGGGAGCAGACCCTAGCGGCACCCCGGGCATCTATTACCTCAGCTTCACGAACACCGGTAACGATGCCTGCGACACGGTCGGGTTTCCGGACGTGACCTGGGCCGCTCCCGATGGGGCAGCGATCGGTACGCAAGAGCACTCTGACGTCTACTCGCGGGCGGGCACCACGGTTTCTGTAGCGCCCGGTGGGCAAGCGTACGCCTGGATCCATGTGGTCGACGCCTCACAGTCCAACGGTGACTGTGCGTCCGATCCGACACCTGTTGACGGTTTGAATGTCACGATCACCGGCTCCATCAAGGCGCACGCCGTGGCTCTTCCGGCGACGGTCTGCATCGACCCCGAATACATGAGCGGCATCCAGATCGGACCCTTCGACTCAGAACGGCGCAGCCCGAGCAAGGGTTACTGAGCCATCACCGCGACAAATACGTCAGGCGACGTTGTCTACTTCAGGCGACGTTGTCGTCATCGTCGTGCTCGGAGCGGGGCAGTACGACTTCGAGACGTACAAGATGTTCTGCCAGGCCCCCTTGGCCATCGTCGACAGCGTGCCCGACGAGAAGCTCTGCGGACTCAGCCTCGGAAGCGTGTTCCCGGGCGACGTGCGGTTCCCTGCGGACCGGCACAGCGCACACGACAGCCTGGCATATGCTCCTGAAGATGGAGGCGTGACATGGATGTTGTGGATTCACCCGTGCTTGAGTTCTCTGAGTCCCGCGAACTGCTTAGCAGCGCAGCCGAATCCGACATTCGCCGAAAGACGTCCATGCTCATCTCGATGTGGGTAGGCATCACCGCCGTCGCCGTCTCCCTCGTCGTTCTCGGAACGCTCGCCCTGTATCAGGGCGGACGTCTGGTCCTCACCTGCTGGGTGCCGAACTACGGGCTCGAGCCCCGACCCGATGTCGCGGATGCGTGCACGGAAGCGTGGCGCCCCTACGTCCTCGCTCCGATCTGGGCGATGGTGCTGGGTCTTCTGGCCGCCCTGTCCATGATCATTGGTGCGCGACGACCTCGACTGAGCTGGCCCATCGCCGGAGCCCTCATCGTCGCCGCTGGTATCGTTTTCGCGCTCGTGCAGTCTGCCTGAGCCTTCCCGAGGCGCCTGCCCGCATCATTGACACATATGGTCCTACATGGGAGCCTTCGAGCTCGCGCGGCTGCTGCCGCACAGCTCCTGGACTCTGGGTCGGTGGCCTCATGGTGAAGCTCCACGCGGAGTTGGCGGAGCTTCCAGCCCCGCGCACGACCGTAGATGTGAACTCTGCGCTCCACCTTGAAACTGAGGCGATCACTTTCTTCCAGGCCGCCGCGCTCCTGCAGGGCGCCGGCTCTGGCGGACACCCGAGCGCGGGGCCACCACGCTGAGGATGCAGTCGTGCTCCTGGCGTGCATGGACGATGCCAGCGACGCGCTGTTCGGCCTGGGTCAGCAGAGCCGGGGACGGCTGCGCGCGCTCGTCAAAGTACTGACCGAGCAGACGGCACCCTGGGCCAACCACGACGCAGTGGTCCAGGCGCTTGCACGCGAGACGCTCGACGAACTGTCTGAGCACCTGAGCTCGTAATCACGCACGGCAACTACACGCGCGGGGGCGCCGTCGTCGCCCGGCGCACGAGCCCGGTGGGGAGCCGGATGTGGTTTTGCGGCAGGGAGTCGCCGTTCAGCAGGGAGACGAGCATCCCGGCGGCGGTGGCGCCGAGCCGCTTCATGGGCTGCCGGATGGTGGTCAGCGCGGGGTTCATCTGCGATGCTTCGGGGATGTCGTCGAAGCCGATCACCGAAACGTCGCCGGGCACCTCGAGGCCGAGCTCCGCGGCGACCTGGATGATCGCGATGGCCGACAGGTCGTTCGCGGCGAACACCGCGGTGGGGCGGTCGGTCATCGACAGCAGCGACGCTGCCGGCGCCTTGGCCGTGTCGCGTTTGTACAGGCCGACCCGCACCAGCGCCGGGTTGAACGGGATGCCCGCATCCGCCAGCGCCTGGCGATAACCGGCCTCGCGGAGGGTAGCGCTGCGGAGGTCGGGACGGCCGCCGAGGAAGCCGATCCGGCGGTGGCCGAGTTCGATCAGGTAACGCGTGGCCTGCAGGGCGCCGCCGAAACTGTCCGACTCCACGGTGGGCAGGTCGGCGCGGCCGGTGTGCGGGTCGATGGCCACGACGGGGATCTCGGTGGAGGTGGTGTCCACCGTGGGGGTGACCATGATGGCGCCGTCGATCAACGTGCCGCTGAGCCGGCTCAGCGACCGTCGCTCCCAGCCGTTGGTCTCCCGCTGCCGCGACCCGCTGTAGGCGAGCAGGTCATAGCCGGAATCCTGCAGGGCGACACCGACGCCCTTGAGGATCTCGGCGCTGAAGGGCTCAAAATCCGCCACCAGGATGCCGATGACGCTGGTGCGGCGGGAGCGCATGCTGCTGGCGACCAGGCTTGACTCGTAGCCGAGCTGCTGCACCACGTCGAGCACCCGCGCTGTGGTCGCGGCCGAGATGCCGTACCGGCCGTTGACTGCCTTGGAGACCGTGGCGACGGACACGCCTGCGGCGGCGGCGACGTCATGGATCGTGGCTCGGGGAGACATGGGATCAGCATAGGACGTTTGGAAACTGTTTTCGAAAACGTTTGACACTATTTTTTCTGACTGTGACACTGAGGCAATTCGGATGTCGGACGGGCCATCACAGTGGGCGTGCCGAAGGCCGAAAATACAGCACTGCCCGACAGGGCGCGGCTCCACACCAAGACCATCGATGACCGATGGCGTCCCTCAATGAAGAGAAAAGGTTGAACCAATGAAGGTGAACCACACCACAGCGAAGAGAATCTTCGCGGGAACCCTGGTCCTGGGCCTCGGTGCCCTGGGCCTGACGGCCTGTAGCGGCGACTCCACGGGCGACGGGTCGTCATCCGGCGGCGACGTCACCATGAGCCTCTGGCAGAACTCCACCACCGGCCCCGGCCAGGAATTCTGGAAGAAGACCGTTGCGGACTTCGAGACGGCCAACCCCAATGTGACCATCAAGATCCAGGCCATCCAGAACGAAGACCTGGACGGCAAGCTGCAGACGGCGCTCAACTCCGGCGACGCACCCGACATCTTCCTGCAGCGCGGTGGCGGCAAGATGGCGGCCATGGTCGCGGCTGGCCAGCTGATGGACATCACCGGCGGCATCTCCGACCAGGTGAAAGACGAGATCCCCGAGGGGTCGTTCATCGCGAACAGCCTCGAGGACAAGATCTACGCCATGCCCGTCGCGGTTCTGCCCGGCGGCATCTTCTACAGCCAGGACCTCTTCGACGCGGCCGGGATCACCGAGACCCCCACCACGATCGACGAGCTCGAAGCCGACGCGGCAAAGCTCAAGGCCACCGGCGTCGCACCGATCGCGCTCGGCGCCAAGGACGCGTGGCCCGCTGCGCACTGGTTCTACTTCTTCGCTCTGCGCGAATGCAGCCCGGCCGTCCTGGCCCAGGCCGCTGACACCAAGGACTTCAGCGACGGATGCTGGATCAAGGCCGGCGAGGACCTCCAGAGCTTCGCCGACACCAAGCCCTTCAACGATGGCTTCCTCACCACCGCCGCCCAGCAGGGCGCCGGCAGCTCCGCGGGTCTCGTGGCCAACCACCAGGCTGGCATGGAACTGATGGGTGCCTGGAACCCGGGCGTCATCGCCTCCCTCACCCCTGACGAGAAGCCGCTGGCCGACCTGTCCTGGTTCCCGTTCCCCGAGGTCTCCGGCGGCGAAGGCAAGCCCGGCTCCATCCTCGGTGGCGTGGACGGCTACTCCTGCTCGGTCTCTGCGCCGCCGGAATGCCTCGACTTCCTCAACTACATCGGCAGCTCCGATGTGCAGAAGGAGTACTACGCGGCCTTCAACGCCCCGCCCGTGAACACGGTCGCCCAGGAAGCCGTCACCGAGCCCTACCTCAAGCAGATCATCGAGGCGTACAACGCTGCACCGTACGTGTCGCAGTGGCTTGACACCGTTTACGGCCAGAACGTCGGAAACGCCCTCAACGTGGGCGTCGTCGACCTCCTCGCCGGCAAGGGCAGCCCGGAACTCTTGATCCAGGCAGTCAACGACGCGGCCAAGAAGGCCTAGGCAGCTCATGTCAGTTCGCGAGAATACTTCGACGCGATTAGAGGTGGATCTCGCGAGCGGCGGGAACTCGGGCACCACGCCCGGGTTCCCGCCCGTGCGGCGCCCCCGCCGCGTCAACTGGGGAGCCCGAGTAGAGATCGCGGTCCTCGTCGGGCCCGCGCTGATCGTCTTCCTCGGCTTCGTGATCTTCCCCGTCATCATGGCGGCGTACTACGGCTTCTTCAGCTGGCAGGGCTACGGCCCGCCGACGCAGTTCGTCGGGTTCCGCAACTACGTCACCATCCTCCAGGACCCCACCTTTCAGGAGGCCCTGACGCACAACGGCGTCATCGTCGTGCTCTCCCTGGTTCTGCAGGGGCCGGTGGCAATCCTCCTCGCCCTGCTGCTGAACCGGAAACTGCGCGGCCAGTCGCTCATCCGGGTGCTCATCTTCGTTCCGTACGTCATCTCCGAGGTCGTCGTCGGCACTGGCTGGAGCCTGATGCTGCAGTCCAACGGTGCCGTGAACGGCCTGCTGGAGAAGGTCGGCCTGGGCGCGTTCACCCAGGACTGGCTGTCGAACCCCGACATCGCCATCTGGACCCTCATGGTGATCATCACCTGGAAGTACGTTGGCTTCGCCGTCATCCTCTTCCTCGCCGGGCTCCAGGGCATCCCCGAGGAACTGCCGGAGGCAGCGGCCATCGACGGAGCGTCATTCTGGCAGATCCAACGCCACATCACGCTTCCGCTGCTGGCGCCCACGCTGCGCATCTGGGCGTTCCTGTCCATCATCGGGGCGCTGCAATTGTTCGACCTCGTCTACATCATCTGGGGCCAGTACATCGCCTCCACCGCGGGCACCTCCACCATGGCGACGTACCTCGTCACCAACGGGCGGAACGCCGGCAACTACGGCTACGGAAACGCCGTGGCCGTCGTGCTCTTCCTGATCTCCCTGATCGTGGCGCTGATCTACCAGCGCTACGTGCTGCGGCGCGACACCGAAGGCGCCATCACCGGAAAGGGGACGGGCAAATGACCGTGCTCACTACGCCCGCCGTGGCCCTGCCGCCGGCCAACCCGCCGGCCGAGATCAAGGCTGCCAGGCGCTGGGGAACCCCCGTCGCCTACGTCGTCGCCGTGCTGGTGATCGGCCTGATGCTCGCCCCGGTGCTGTTCATCATCATCGGCGGGTTCCGCACCAACGCGCAGATCACCACGGACCCCTCCGGCTGGCCGAGCGTGTGGAACATCGGCAACTACCTCGATGTACTCACCGGCGGTACCTTCTGGCGACTGGTGGGCAACTCGCTCATCGCCGGGCTCGCCACCACCTTCGGCGTCGTGCTGCTGGGCCTGATGGCCAGCTATGTGCTGGCCCGGTACTCGTTCCGCGGCCGCGGCATCCTCTACGCCATGTTCGCCGCCGGACTGATGTTCCCGATGACCGTGGCCATCACCCCGCTGTACCTGGTGGTGAAGAACCTGGGCCTGATGAACTCGCTCGGCGGCGTCATCCTGCCGCAGATCGCGTTCGCCTTGCCCACGACGATCATCATCCTGGTGCCGTTCCTGCGGGCCATCCCCGACGAGATCCAGGAGGCTGCCTTCATCGACGGCTGCAGCCGGCTGGGCTTCTTCTGGCGGATGATCGTGCCGCTGGCCATGCCCGGCGTCATCACCGTGGGCATCCTGGCCTTCATCGCCAGCTGGAACAGTTACCTGCTGCCGCTGTTCATCCTGAACAACGATGCCGTGTTCACCCTGCCGTTGGGCGTGCAATCGTTCGCCTCGCAGTACTCCGTGGACACCGCGAAGGTTCTCGCGTTCACCTCCCTGTCCATGATTCCCGCCCTGGTGTTCTTCGCCCTGTTCGAGCGTCGCATCGTCGGCGGGCTCACCGGCGCGGTCAAGGGCTGATCTGCCGCCCGCGTGTGGCGTCAGTGTTTTTGTCGAAGTAGAAAGAGAACGTTGTGACCAACCCCGAAATGCCGCCGGTGTCCGAACGCGTGCGCGCCCTGCACGCGCAGATGACCCTGGAGGAGAAGCTCGCGCAGCTCGTCGGATACTGGGTCGACCAGGGCGGTGAAGTCGTCGCCCCGCTCGCGGGGGAGATGGCCACCTCGACCCGGTACGACGAGGCGACGACCCACGGGCTCGGCCACCTCACCCGCGTCTACGGCACCCGCCCGGTCGACCCGGTGGAGCGTGCCGAGTGGCTGTGGGCCGAGCAGCGCCGGCTCAAGGAACAGACCCGGCTGGGTATCCCAGCCATCGTGCACGAGGAGTGCCTGACCGGGCTCGCCGCGTGGAAGGCCGCGACCTTCCCCACCCCGCTGGCCTGGGGGGCCGCGTTCGACCCCGAGCTCGTCGAGGAGATGGGCCGGCTGATCGGCGGCTCGATGCGGCAGCTCGGCATCCATCAGGGCCTCGCGCCCGTGCTGGACGTCATCCGCGACCCGCGCTGGGGCCGGGTGGACGAGTGCATCGCCGAGGACCCCTACGTCGTCGGCACCATCGGAACCGCGTACGTGCGGGGGCTGCAGGCCGAGGGTGTGCACGCGACCCTCAAGCACTTCGTGGGATATTCGGCGTCGCAGGCCGGTCGCAACCACGCCCCGGTGCACGCCGGCCGGCGCGAGATCAACGACGTGTTCCTGCCGCCGTTCGAGATGGCGGTACTGGACGGCGGGGTGCGGAGTGTGATGAACTCCTACGCCGAGATCGACGGCGCGCCCGTGGGCGCCACCCCGGAGTACCTCACCGAGATCCTCCGGGACCACTGGGGCTTCGACGGTGTGGTCGTGTCCGACTACTTCTCGGTGGCATTCCTGCAGCTGATGCACGCCGTCGCCGCCGACCGCGGTGAGGCCGCCGAGCTGGCGCTGGCCGCCGGGATCGACGTGGAACTGCCCACCGGTGACGCCTTCCTCGCGCCGCTGATGGACCGGGTGCGGGCCGGTCTGACCGACGAGACGCTGATCGATCGTGCGGTGCTCCGCGTGCTCACGCAGAAGGAGGACCTGGGCCTGCTGGACGAGACCTTCACCATGGCGCCCACCGAGATCGACCTCGACTCACCCGAGCACCGCCGCGTGGCACGGGTGCTGGCCGAGGAGTCCCTGGTGCTGCTGACCAACCAGGGCGTGCTGCCGCTCCGCGGTGCAACCGGCCAGGGGCCCCGCAGCATCGCCGTGCTGGGGCCGAACGCGGACTCCACCGAGGCGCTGATGGGCTGCTATTCGTTCGTGAATCACGTTCTTGCCCACCACCCCGACGTGCCCGCTGAGCTGTCGATGCCCACCGTGCTCGAGTCGCTGCGGGCCGAATTCCCCGGCGCCGAGGTCCACTACGCCGCCGGCTGTGCCGTTGAGGGAGACGACGACACGCTCCTCGCCGCCGCAGTGGAGGCGGCCCGGCAGTCCGACGTGGCCGTGGTCGTCGTCGGCGACCGGGCCGGGCTGTTCGGCCGCGGCACCGTGGGCGAGGGCAACGACGTGGAGAGCCTGGAGCTCCCCGGTCTGCAGCGCCAGCTGGTGGAGGCCGTCACGGCCACCGGCACCCCCGTGGTCATGGTGTTGATGACCGGCCGCCCCTACGCCGTGGCGTGGGCCATCGACGGGCCGGATGCGCCGGCGGCGGTTCTGCAGGCGTTCTTCCCCGGCGAGGCCGGCGGCGGCGCCATCGCCGCTGTGCTGGCCGGCACCGTCGCGCCGACCGGGCACCTGCCCGTGTCGCTGCCGCGGGCGGCGGGCGCCCAGCCGTACTCGTACCTGCACCCGATCCTGGGCGGTCCGAGCGACGTGACCAGCGTGGACAGCACCCCGGTGCTGCCCTTCGGGCACGGGCTGACCTACACGACCTTCGAACGCACGGCGCTCGACGCCGACGCCACCGTCGACGCCGGCGGAACCTTCTCGGCGAGCGTGCGCATCCGCAACACCGGGGTGAATGCGGGCACCGACCTGGTGCAGTTCTACGCCAGGGACGTGCACGCCAGCGTGACCCGGCCGGTCGCCCAGCTGCTGGGCTACCAGCGGGTGACCCTCGAGCCGGGCGAGGAGGCCGTGGTGCGCTTCCAAGTTCCGACGGCGCGACTGGCCTTCACGGGACTGGCCTTCGAGCGCATTGTGGAACCCGGCGAGGTGGAGCTGTGGGTGGGTCCGTCCTGCGCCGTGAAGGAGACCACCGGGAGCATCCGCATCACCGGGGCCGTGCACCGTGTGACTGTGGAGGATGCCCGGCTGGTCGCCACCGCGGTCGAGCGGTTGGCCGAGCGATCGCGTGGCACCGAGGCGGTGCCCGCCTGACGCGAAGGACTATTCGCCGCCTGCGGTTGACGGCGCCCAGGCTGGGGCCGAATCGATCGTGGTGGCGATCCGTCCGCTGATGGCCGCGAGCTGGCGCACCTGCGCGGCGGTGAGGGAACCGAAGACGAGCTCTTCGACAAGGGCGTGGTGCGCGGGGGTCGATGCGGCCACGAGGGCGTGCCCGGTGTGGGTGAGGATGGCCAGGGTGAACCGGCCGTCGGCCGGGTCGACCTCACGCCGTACCCAGCCCTTCTTTTCGAGCCGCGAGATCGCCCGGGAGAGCCGGGAGAGCGTGCTGCTGGCGTAGCCGGCGAGCACGCTCATCCGAAGCGTGCGTCCTGGAGCGCTGTCCAACGCGAAGAGCAGGCCGTGCTCGTAGTGCGTGAGGCCGCTGTCCCGCTGCAACTGGGCATCGAGCGCCGCCGGGAGGCGTTCGAGCAGAGTTGCGATGGAGGCCCACGCCGCGAGCCGGTCGCCGCTGAGGCCGGACGGGTCGAGGGAAGGCGTCATGTATTCAGTCTAACCGACTTGCTCAAGCAAGTGAAAAGGCTTAGCCTGACTTGCTCGAGCAAGTACAAATCGCGCGGTGGCTGCCGCCGGATGGAGACGACATGGACCTGCAGTTGCGTGGCAAGACGGCGTTTGTCAGCGGATCGACACGGGGGATCGGCTTCGCCGTGGCCTCGACGCTCGCCGGAGAAGGCGCGCGCGTGATCGTGAACGGCCGTCACCAGGCGTCGGTTGACGCGGCCGTGGCCGACCTGCGGCGTGCGCATCCCGAGGCGGCCCACGCCGGTTTCGTCGCCGACTTCGCGGAAGCGGCAACCGTCGAGCGGCTGATCGCCGAACTCGGCGACGTTGACATCCTCGTCAACAATGTCGGCCTCTTCGGCCTCGCGGAGTTCGAGTCCATCACGGACGACGAGTGGCTGCGCTACCTCGAGGTGAACCTGATGAGCGGCGTTCGGCTGTCCAGGCACGCCCTGCCCGGCATGCTGGAGCGAGGCTGGGGCCGCATCCTCTTCGTCGGCAGCGAGTCAGGCGTCAACGTGCCCGCCGACATGATCCACTACGGAGTCACGAAGGCCGCGATGATCGCGCTCAGCAACGGCCTCGCCAAACGCACCCGCGGTACCGCAGTGACGGTCAACACGATCATCGGCGGCCCGACCTATTCGCACGGTGTCGCCGCCACAATCGAATCCATCGCCGCCGCTCAGTCCGCCCCGGTGGACGCGGTGAAGGCGTCGATCATCGGACAGAACCACACCACGTTGCTCGAGCGGTTCATCAAGCCCGAGGAGATCGCATCGCTGGCGGCCTACCTGGCAAGCCCGCTCGCATCAGCCACGAACGGTGCGGCAGTGCGGGTGGATGGTGGAGTGCTGACGGGAGTGCTCTAGGCCCAGCCGCCCCACGTCAGTGGGCCCAAGGTCAGCCGAGGATGCGGGTGACCGACTCGACCGCGGCGGCGGCGTCACTACGGGCCCTGTCCGGCCCGGCGGCTCGCGCGTAGTATCTGACCGGTGAGCTTCGATGACCGGCACCGGCAGATGTACAGCGGAGGTCGCCCCGGCCGGGCGGCCCTGCGATCCAACCGATTCATGGGCCGGCTTGCGGCGTCCGGCCTGTTGGGCTGGTGGCTGATCCGGCTGGACACCGTGAACCCGAAGTCGGGCACGCCCCTGCGCCTGCCGCTGGTGACCGCCCGGGTGGACGGGCGTCGCTATGTCGTCTCGATGCTCGGCCAGGGAGCACGGTGGGTGCGCAACGTGCGGGCCGCCGATGGGCGCGTGTCGATCCGGGCGGGGCTGAGTCGGGAGGTTCGGCTCACCGAGGTGGACGTGGCCCGCCGGCCCGCCATCATCAAGAACTACCTGCAGCGTGCCCCGGGCGCCCGCCCGCACATCCCGGTGGATAAGGATGCGCCGGTGGCAGAGTTCGCGGCGATCGCGGCGGACTACCCGGTCTTCGAGATCGGCCGGGTGCGCTGACCGAGCTGGGGGGACACCGGGCCGAGCCGGGGGGACACCGGGCAGAGGGCCGGCCGACCGGACAGAAGGAAGGGGCGGGCCACCCCGATGACGGCCCACCCCAAGCGGGGATGTTTCTGGTGTGACCTCGGTCAGGCCCTATCAACGGTGCCTCAGGGCCACACTTCGGGGAACACCCCCGTTTGGGGGGATCATATCCCCGAATTCATCGGTTCGTAAGGCCTGGAGGGCGACGGATCTGGCCGGGTCGCCGGTTGATTTGGCAGGATGTTCTGACAGGTGTCGCAGCGCTCGGGGAGCCGGCGCCGCGGAGTGGATGGCGCGGATGGCGCACCGGAGGAGAACAATGGCAACGCAGTCAGGCGCGGCGACGCAGGGGGCACCCGGGGCACCGGTGGCGGCAGTTCCGGCGAGGGATGCTGCGGCGTCGGCGTCGGCGTCGGCGTCGGCGTCGGCGTCGGCGCCGGTTTCGATGCGGGGCGTCCGACGCCGGCCCGGATCCGCGGTCGGGGCGGCCGGCGTGAGAGCCACGGGGCCGCACGAGCCGGGCAGCGCGAGCGCGGTGGCGGCTGCCGCAGGGGCGGTGGACGGCGACGCGGGCCGCGCCATCCGGTTCGCCGTGGAGACGGCGCGCCTGCTGCCGCAGCCCGGCGCGGGGCAGACCTCGCTGCTCTTCGATGCCCTGGCCAGCGCGGCCGCGGCCGACCTCACCGCGGCGCGCGTGCTGGAGGCGCACGCCGATGCGCTGACCATCCTGCGGCAGGCTCGCGGCGACACCGCGGAACCCGGTTCGACCGGCACCGGCACGCAGAGCTGGGGGGTCTTCGCCGCCGAGGGGCCTGGAGTGCGGCTGTCCGCCACCCGCAGCGACGGCGCGCCCGGCGATTCCGGCTGGCAGCTCGACGGCACGAAGCCGTGGTGCTCGCTCGCGGGCTCGCTCAGCCACGCCCTGGTCACCGCCCACACCACCCCCGCTGGCGCCGAACCCGGGCACCGCCGGCTGTTCGCCGTTGACCTCGGCCACCCCGGGGTGCGGGTGCACGAGGGCAGCTGGGTCGCCACCGGGCTGACCCAGGTGCCCAGCGGTCCCGTGGACTTCAGCGCGGTTCCCGCCGTGCCGGTCGGCGAGGATGACTGGTATCTGAGCCGGCCCGGGTTCAGCTGGGGCGGCATCCAGGTGGCGGCCTGCTGGTGGGGTGGGGCCGTGGGGGTGGCCCGGCAGCTGCGCCGGGCCGCAGAGGGCCGTGCGCCCGACCAGATCATGCGCGCCCATCTCGGCGCGGTCGACCTGGCGCTGCTCGGCGCCGGGGCTGCCCTCGCCGATGCGGCGGCCGCGATCGACGCGGGTGAGGCCGTGGGGGCGGATGGCGTGCTGCTCGCCGCGCGGGTGCGCGGGCTTGTCGCGCGCACGGTCGACGAGGTGGTGACCCGGGTCGGGCACGCGCTCGGTCCGGCGCCGCTCGCGCTCGACGCCCGGCACGCCCGACGGGTCGCCGATCTGACCCTGTACGTGCGGCAGCACCACGCCGAGCGTGACGACGCGGCGCTCGGCGACCGCGTGCTTGGCGAGGAGCTCCCGGCATGGTGACCTTCACTCACGACGGCGGCGGAACCAGCGAAGAGGTCTGGCAGGGCGCCGACTGGGCGGTGCGCGCCCGGCCGCTCACCCTGTCCGGCTGTGACCGGCTCGTGGTCGTCGCGGCGCACCCCGACGACGAGTCCCTCGGTGCCGGCGGCCTGATTGTCGCGGCCGCGGCCCAGGGGATCCCGGTCACCGTGATCGTGGCCAGCAACGGTGATGCCTCGCACCCGCACTCGCCCACCACCACACCCGCCGCCCTCGCGGTGGTTCGCCGTGCCGAGGTGGTGGCGGCCGTGCGCGCGCTGACGCCGGCGGCGCGCATCCGGCTGCTCGACCTGCCCGACGGCAGCCTCGCGGCCCACCGTACGGAGCTGGCCGACGCGCTCGTGGCAGAGGCGACGGCGGATGCGCCCGCGGATGCCGGTGGGGTGTGGCTGGTGGCCCCGTGGCGGAAGGATGGTCACCCCGACCACACCGCGGCCGGCGAGGCTGCGGCGCTCGTGGCCGCCCGTATCGGCGCCCGGCTGTTGGAGTACCCCATCTGGGCCTGGCACTGGTCGACCCCGGCGGATGATGTCTGGCCGGCCGGCGACGGCGCCGAGGTGCTGTATTCGATCGCCCTGGGCGCGGCGGGTCATGCGCGCAAGAGCGCCGCGATGGCCGCGCACGTCAGCCAGGTGCGTCCGCTCTCGGCCTACCCGGGCGACGAGGCGATCGTGCAGCCGGGCTTCGCCGCGCACTTCGAACGCCCCTGGGAGATGTTCCTGGAGGCGGGGCCCTCCATCGTGCGTGCACCCGACACCGCAGAAACGCCCGGCAGTCCGGCGCCTGATAGTGACGCGCCCGATGCGCCCACGCCCGACCGCGCCGTGCCCGATACGCCGGCGCCCGGCAGCCTGACGGCCGAATTCTTCGACGACTTCTACTCGGGTTCGGACGACCCGTGGGGCTTCGAGACCCGGTGGTACGAGTCGCGCAAGCGCGCCGTCACCCTGGCCGCGCTGCCGTTGAAACGCTACGGTGCGGCGCTCGAACTGGGCTGCTCCATCGGGGTGCTCAGCCGCGAGCTCGCGGACCGCTGCGACACCCTCCTCGCCACCGACCTCGCCGAGCGGGCGCTCGACGTGGCCCGCCGCCGGCTGGCCGGGCTGCCCGGGGTCACGGTGGAGCGTCGCATCCTGCCCGCCGAGTGGCCGGAAGGCAGCTTCGATCTGGTCGTGCTGTCGGAGATCGGCTACTACTGCTCGCCGGCCGACCTGGATGTGCTCCTCACCCGGTGCCGGGACAGCCTCGCGCCCGGCGGATCGCTCGTGGCCTGCCACTGGCGGCACCCGGTGGGCGAATACCCGCTCGGCGGCGACGACGTGCACGCCGCACTGGCCGCGCTGCCGGGCCTGGAGCGCACCGTGCTGCATCTGGAACGCGACTTCGTGCTCGAGGTCTACGAACCGGCCCCGGCCCGGTCGGTCGCCCAGCGTGAGGGCCTGGCGCCGTGACCAGGCCGCTCGAGACTCCGCATCGTGAGCCCGCGCGGATCGATGCCGTGCTCGTGGTGGTGCCCGCCAGGAACGAGGAGAGCCGGCTGCCGCGCTGCCTGGCCGCCCTGGCCGAGGCCGTTGCGGTGGTGCGGGAGGAGTTCGGCGTCGACGCCCCCGCCATCTCGGTGCTTGTCGTGCTCGACCGGTGCACCGACGGCTCCGCCGATGTCCTGGCCGGGTGGCCCCGCTTCCTGACCATGGAGAGCGACGCCGGCTCGGTCGGCTCGGCCCGCCGCCTCGGGGTGCACCGGCTGTTGGCCGGCACCGTTCCTGAACACACCTGGGTGGCCACGACGGATGCCGACTCCGCCGTTCCCCGGCGCTGGCTGGCCGTGCAGTTGGCGCTCGCCGAGGCGGGCACCGAGCTGATGCTGGGCACGGTGCTGCCCGACGCCGACCTCCCCACCGCGGAGCGCGCCCGCTGGCACGACGAGCACAGCCTGGTGGACGGGCATCCGCACGTGCACGGCGCCAACCTGGGCGTGCGTGCGGACCGTTACCTCGCCGCCGGCGGATTCAGTGACGTCGATTCCGACGAGGACGTGCTGCTGGTGGGGGAGTTGCGCCGTCTGGGCGTGCACGAGTGCCGCACGGCCCTCATCCCCGTGCTCACCTCCGGTCGGTTGGACGGCCGGGCGCCGGGCGGGTTCGGCGGTTACCTGGCCGACCAGGTGGCCGCCAACCGCTAGGGCCTAGGCGGACGGGACGACAACCTCGGTGAGCTCAGGTCGCTTGGGCGGGCGGCCGTCGCCGGAGGACCGGCCCGTGAGCCGGCGCCCGATCCAGGGCAACACGTAGGCGGCGTAGTACGCGGCGGTGTCCTGGATACGCTCGCGCGGCGGGGCCTCGCCGGCCTCACCCTGCGCCCAACCGGCCGGCACCGGCACGCCGAGAGCGGTGAGCACGTTGGTGGCCACCCGGGTGTGCCCGCAGGCGTTGAGGTGCAGCTTGTCGGCCGACCAGAACCGGCTCTGCATGAGTTCGGTATCGATCCAGTTGTCGACCAGGGTGACGCCGGGCTTGCCGAAGGTCTCCCTGGCGGCCTCGGCGAGCCTGTCGCCGCGCTTCTGCATGAGCGAGCCGAGCGGCAGGTGCCGGGACGGGTTGCCGCCGCTGAGCACCACCACGTGGATGCCGTCGGCCACCGCCTTGTCGACGACGCGGTCGAGCAGGTCGACAACGTAGGAGATCTCCACCCGGGGCCGCATCATGTCGTTGCCGCCGCCGCACACCGTGAGCAGGTCGGGCTTCAACGCGAGGGCCGGCTCCAACTGGTCGTTCACGATGGGGCCGAGCAGCTTGCCACGGATGGCGAGGTTGGCGTACGAGACCGGCTCGGGGCTCGCCGCTGCCAGTCCAAGCGCCACGAGGTCGGCCCATCCGCGCACCTGGCCGTCGGGCAGGTCGTCGCCGACGCCTTCGGTGAAGCTGTCGCCGATGGCCACGTACCGCCGGTAGGGCTGCAGGGTCGACGGCGCGGAGTGGGGCTCCTGGGTGGCGTTCGTGGTTACTCCTTGGGCAGGTTGAGACGGCTGACGATCGCGTCGCGGGCCTGCTGGGCGGCGCGGCGAACGTCCTTGTCGGGGTCGCGCAGCCGCACGGTGATGGTGGGGATGTCCTGCTCGCGACCCTGCAGGGCAAGGGCGTTGAGGGCGGCGACGCGCACGCGCGGCACCTCGTCGGTGGTTGCCTTCACGAGCTTGGGCGCCACATCCAGTTTGCGGAGCATGACGACCTTCGCGCACATTTCACGGATGCGCCAGGCCTCGTTGTTGAGGCCGACGACGACATACGGTGCGGCGGAGTCGTTCCACACGTGCAGCAGGGCGCGGGCGCCCCACAGCTCGGGCCAGTAGAGGGCGGGGGCACCCTCGAGGATGCCGAGGGCGTGCCGGCCGCCCACGTAGAGGAGGAAGTCCTTGCCGGCGTTCTTGCCGCGCATGAGGGCGACGGAGTGGTCGACGACGGTGGACTCGCCATAGTGTTCGACGGCCTTGGCGAGGCGCTCGGCCGTGGGCAGGTCGATCGGGAGATCGGGGTGGGGGGTCAGTTTGTTATGCATAACGTGTCCACGTTATCCCTCTACGGGGGTCGACGCGGCAAGGAGGGGTCACCCGACACATTCCGTCACACTGATTTGGCCCGCGGCGTTGCGGTTGACAGACTCGGAAGGACTGGGGTACAAGCCGCCAGAACGCACCACCCGACCGTGCAGCCCGACACCTCAGGACCACCGTGATCTCCGTTCAGCACGTCTCCAAGACCTTCCGCTCCGGCGGCACGGTCACCACCGCCCTTCAGGACGTCTCTCTCGAGGTGGCCGAGGGCGAGATCTTCGGCGTGATCGGCCAGAGCGGTGCCGGCAAGAGCACCCTGATCCGGGCGGTCAACCTGCTCGAACGCCCCGACTCCGGCACCGTCACGGTGGACGGCGACGAGCTCACCGCCCTGGCGCCGGCCGAACTGCGTCGGGCGCGCCGCAAGATCGGCATGGTCTTCCAGCACTTCAACCTGCTGGCCGGGCGCACCGTGCGCGGCAACGTCGAACTGGGCCTGGAGATCATCGGGGTCGACGGCGACCAACGCCGCCGCCGGGCCCTGGAGATCCTCGACCTCGTCGGACTCGACGACAAGGCCGGCGCCTACCCCGCCGAACTCTCCGGCGGGCAGAAGCAGCGCGTGGGCATCGCCCGGGCGCTGGCCGGCAACCCCAAGGTGCTGCTCTCCGACGAGGCCACCAGCGCCCTCGACCCGGAGACCACCCGGTCGATCCTCGACCTGGTCAAAAAGATCAACACCGACCTGGGCCTCACGGTGCTGTTGATCACCCACGAGATGGATGTCGTCAAGCGCATCTGCGATTCCGCCGCGCTCATCGAGGGCGGCCGCATCGTCGAACAGGGCCGCATCGTCTCGCTCATCTCCACCGCCGGCTCCCGCCTGGCGCACGAACTCTTCCCGCTCGGTGACGCCCCGTCGCTGCCCGGGGACACGGTGATCGACATCACCTTCAGCGGAGGGTCGGCCGACCGGCCGGTGATCGCCCAGCTGGCGCGCACCTACGGGCTGGACGTGTCCATCCTCGGCGCGGCCATCGAGACCATTGGCGGCAATCAGGCCGGGCGCACCCGTCTGGCCCTGCCGGGAAGCCCGGCGGGCAACGCCAGGCCCATCGAGGACCTGCGCAGCCAGGGCATGCTCGTCGAAATCGTGGGGGAGTAACCGTGCTTCTGGATCCATCACTGCCGCAGTTCTGGTCGGACCTGTTCCAGGTGCTGCTCATCGGCACCGGTCAGACCCTCTATATGGTCGGCGTCTCACTGCTCATCACGGTCATCGTTGGGCTACCGCTGGGCATCCTGCTCGTCGGCACCGAACCCGGCGGCCTGTTCGAGAGCCCGTTCGGTTCGCGCCGGGCCGGCCGGGTGATCAACCGGGTGCTCGATTTCATCGTGAATCTCGGCCGTAGCGTGCCATTCATCATCCTGATGGTCGCGTTGATCCCGTTCACCCGTCTTGTCGTGGGCACCTTCATCGGCCCCACCGCCGCCATCGTGCCGCTGGCCGTCGTGGCCATCCCGTTCTTCGCCCGCATGGTGGAGATCGCGATCAAGGAGGTGGACACGGGCCTGATCGAGGCCGCCGAGTCGCTGGGCGCCACACGCTGGCAGATCGTGTCGAAGGTGCTCGTACCCGAGGCGCTCGCCCCGATGATCCTGGGGCTCTCCACCACGGTTACCTCCATCATCAACTTCTCCGCCATGGTCGGCACCGTTGCCGGCGGTGGCCTGGGCGATGTCGCCGTGCGGTACGGCTACCAGCGCTACAGCACCATCCACATGGTCGCCGTGATCGTCGTGATCTTCGTGATCGTGATGTTGCTGCAGGGGCTGGCGACGATGCTGGCCAAGCGCTTCGCGCACCGGTCCCGGCCGAGCCGCGCGGAGAAGACGTCACCAATGTTGCGTGCCGAGGTCGCCCCCGGCGCCTGAGCTGCCCCGTCCCACCCCCCTGTCTCACCCGGTCGCGCCGAAGTCAGCATGACGGCGCGGCTTTCACCACCCGCCACCCACGAGAAGAGTCCTCCCATGCAGTTCACCTCACGCCGCACGCGCCTTGCTGGTGCCGCCGTTGCCATCTCCGCCCTGTTCGCCCTCACCGCCTGCGCCGGATCCTCCGACGAGCCGGCCGCCACGAGCGGAGCCGACGACCTCGGCACCGTGACCGTGGGCGCCCTGGCCACGCCGGCCGGCGACATCCTCAAGTTCGTGCAGGACAACCTCGCCGCCGACGCAGGCCTGGACATCAAATTCCAGGACTTCACCGATTACAACACCCCCAACGTGGCCCTGTCCGACGGCTCGATCGACGCGAACCTGTTCCAGAACGCCACGTTCCTCAAGACCTACAACGAGCAGGCCGGCGGGAGCCTGGTGAGCGTCGGCGAGATCTACCTGCCGAGCGCCGCGTTCTACAGCAACACCGTGAAGTCGCTCGACGACCTCAAGAACGGCGCCACCATCGCCATCCCGAACGACCCGACCAACGAGGGCCGCGCCCTCAAGATCCTGGCCGGCGAAGGCCTGATCGAGACGACGGATGAGCCCACCTCGCTCGCCGACATCACCTCGAACCCGAACAAGTACGAGTTCCGCGAGATCGAGAACGCCACCCTGCCGCAAGCCGTGCAGGACGTCGACGCGGCGTTCGTGACCATCTCGTTCGCGCTGCCGGCCGGCCTCACAGCCGACCAGGCGATCCTGATCGAGGGCAAGGACAGCCCCTACGCCAACGTGCTGGCCACCACGCCCGAGCTCGAGAACGACCCGCGCATCGTCAAGCTCAAGGAACTGCTGCTCTCCCCGGAGACCCAGCAGTACATGCTCGACACCTGGGGCGGCTTGGTCATCCCGTCCGTCTGAGCAGGCTGAGCCGTTTCGGTCAGCGCGTCCGAACGTCCATGCCCCGTCCTTCCGCCCTAGTGGCGGGAGTGGCGGGGCGTTGTCGTTGCGGCGTCGACGCGGAACTCGAACGCGGCGGCGTGCTCGTAGGGGCCGTAGCTGTCGATCTCGGTGAAGCCGAGTCCGCGGTACAGGGCGAGTGCCTCGGGCTGGGCGTGCCCGGTCTCCAGGCGAACGGTGGTGTACCCGAGCTGCCCGGCGAGGCCGGCCAGCTCGCGCAGCAGCCGCAGGGCGTGGCCCTGGCGGCGGTAGTCCGGGTTGGTCCACATCCGCTTGATCTCGACGGTCTCATCGTCGATCCGGCGGAGTCCGCCGCCCGCGACGGTGCACTTCCCATCCATCAGCACCACGAAGGCTCCGCTGGGGGCCTCGAATTCCTGTGGCTCCACATCCAGCACCGAGTCGCCGGCGCCCGGGCCGTAGCGGGCGTCATATTCCTGACGGAGGCCGGTGAGCAGGGGCGCGACCTCGGGGGCGGTCAGGGCGACTTGTTGGTAATCCACTGGGCCAATCCTGCCTTAACGCCCCGCTTCCGACAATTCCTCAGCGGGTGCCGGCGTGCGGGCCAGCCGGCGCCCGGCGCAAGTACACTCGGTACGTGTCTGTGAATCCAGCAATCCAGGGCCGGGTCTTTCCCGCTGTGCCGCCGTATCTCGTGGGCCGGGAGAAGGTGCGCGAGTTCTCGCGGGCCGTCTTCGCGACCAACCCGATCAACTTCGACCCCGAGGCCGCGCAAGCCGCCGGCTACGCCGACGTCGTGGCACCGCCCACCTTCGCCGTGGTCGTGCAGGAGGCCACCCTGGCCCAGCTGCTCGCCGAACCCGACGCGGGCATCGACTTCACCCGGGTGGTGCACGGCGACCAGCGCTTCAGCTTCAGCCGGCCGATCGTGGCCGGTGACGAGCTCACCGCCACGCTCACGGTCGCCAGCGTGAAGAGCCTCGGCGGCCACTCGATGGTCACCGCGGAGTCGACGATCGTCGACGCATCCGGCGCCCACGTGGTCACGGCCACCTCCACCCTCGTCGTCAGGGGAGACGAATGACCAACAAGACAGTGCCCGCCACGCCCGGCCTCGACTCGCTCTCGGTCGGCGACATCGTCGCCGAGAGCAGCTTCCCGCTCACCAGGGATTCCCTGGTGCGCTATGCGGGTGCCTCTGGCGACTTCAACCCGATCCACTACCGTGACGACGTCGCGGAGTCGGTGGGACTGCCCGGTGTGCTCGCCCACGGCATGCTCACCATGGGTCTGGCCATCCAGCCCGTCGTCGACTGGGCCGGCGACCCGGCGCGCGTCGTGGACTACCAGGTGCGGTTCACCCGGCCGGTGCCCGTCGACCCCGACCTCGGCGCGGTCGTGACCGTTCTGGCCAAGGTTGGCGCTCTCGACGCCGAGGCCGGCGTGGCCCGCATCGACCTCACGGTCACCTTCAACAACACCACCGTCCTGGGCAAGGCGCAGGCGCGCGTCAGCCTCGTCTGATCCGCCATGACCGAGCCCGTGCCCGTGAACCTGTCCGAGCTGACCACCCTGCGCGTCGGCGGCGCCCCCAGGCAGCTGGTAGCCCCGACCGACGAGGCCGGTCTGATCGCGGCAGCTCGGGAGGCTTGGGCGGGTGACGAGCCGTGGGTGCTCGTCGGCGGCGGCTCCAACACTGTGGCGTCGGATACCGGCTTCGACGGCGTGGTCATCCTGGTGCGCACACGCGGCATCGAGCGGCTCGACACGGCGCCGGAGTCGGCACCCGACGACGACCTCGACGGGCGGCCCGTGCGCATCCGGGTGCAGGCCGGCGAACCGTGGGACGAGCTGGTCGCCCACACTGTCGCGAACGGCTGGGCGGGCATCGAAGCGCTGTCCGGCATCCCGGGCACCAGTGGTGCGGCGCCCGTGCAGAACATCGGAGCCTACGGCCAGGAGCTCTCCAGCAGCCTGGCCGCCATCGACTTCCTGGACTATGAGTCCGGCGAGGTGGAACGGCTCAGCGCCGCCGACCTGGAGCTGGACTACCGCACCTCGGTGCTCAAGCAGGGGCGCCGCGGCGTAGTACTTGCCATCGAGCTGGAGCTGCGCGATATGACGCCGCAGGCCGAAGTGCTCGGCACGCCGCTGAGCCGGCCCGTGGGGTACCCGCAGCTGGCCCAGGCCCTCGGCGTGCAGGTGGGCGACCGGGTGCCGCTGACCGCTCTGCGCCAGAGCGTGCTGGGCTTGCGCGCCGGCAAGGGCATGGTGCTCGACGACGCAGACCCCGACACCCACAGCGCCGGGTCGTTCTTCACCAACCCGATCGTGACCGAGAGTTTCGCCCGCACCCTGCCCACGGATGCGCCGCGCTGGAAGCAGGCCGAGATCGAGTTGCCCGACCGGGTGATCCCGCTCGACGAGTACGCCGGCGTCGGACCCGTCCCCGGCAGCCAGGTGCTCCGCACCGTGAAGCTCAGCGCGGCGTGGCTGATCGAGAACTCCGGCATCCACCGCGGGTTCCGGCTGCCCGGGTCGCGGGCCGCGATCTCGAGCAAGCACACCCTGGCGATCACCAACACCGGCGGGGCCACCGCCGACGAGATCGGGCAGCTCGCCCGTTTCGTGCAGCAGCGCGTGCAGAGCGACTTCGGTGTGATCCTGCAGCCGGAGCCGGTGTTCGTCGGCTTCTCCCTGCTCTGACCCGCCCGCTTGCCCGCCGCAAGCGCGATTCGTAGTGGTGCGCCCGCGACGCGCGGCAAAAAATCCCTCTGGGGGCGCCGGATCGGCAGCGTGCGGCGAGCCGATCCCGGCCGCGGAACGGGCTAGAGCAGGCGCAGCTCCATCGCCAGGGTGACCGCGCGGGTACGGTCGCTCACGCCGAGCTTCTCGAACACGTGCAGCAGGTGGGTCTTCACGGTGGCCTCGCCGATGAAGAGCGACCGGGCGATCTGCGGGTTGCTCTCGCCCGTCGCAACCAGGCGCAGCACCTCGAGTTCTCGGGCCGACAGCCGGGGCGCCGGCGCGGCATCCGCCCGCACCCGCTGCACCAGCCTGGCGGCGATCACGGGCGCGAGCACGGTCTGGCCCCCGGCGACAGAGCGCACGCCCTCGATGATCTCGGCCTGGGGTGCGGCCTTGAGCAGGTAGCCGCTGGCTCCTGCCGCGATGGCGCCGAGGATCTGGTCGTCGGTTTCGTAGGTGGTGAGCACCAGCACCCGGGTTGCCGGGTTGTGCGCGAGGATCTGGGCGGTGGCGGCGGCGCCGTCCAGCTGGGGCATCCGCAGGTCCATCAGCACCAGGTCGGGCCGCAGCTCGGCGGCCAGGAGCACGGCGGCGGCGCCGTCGGCCGCTTCGCCGACCACTTCGATGTCGCCGGCAGTGCCGAGCAGGCCCACGATGCCTCCGCGCACGATCGGATGGTCATCGGCCACCAGTACCCGGATCATCCGCGCGCCCCTGCGCCGGCGGGCGATGCCGGCGCCGTCGACATGGTCGGCGCGGAGACCGGCAACGTCACCCGGAGGGTGGTGCCGTGCCCGCCGGCGGCGCCCTCGGCCGCACTGTCGGTGACCTCGAGCCTCCCGCCGACCAGGGCGAGCCTGTCGCGCATCCCGGCCAGGCCGAAGCCGTGCTCGGTGTCGGGGGTGTAGTCGCCCAGCCCCCTGCCGCTGTCGGACACGGTGAGGACGATGTCGTGGCCGGCCCGCGCGACACCGACATGGGCGGCTCCCGCACCGGAGTGCTTGCGTACGTTGGCCAGGCCCTCCTGGGCGCAGCGCAGTAAAACCACCTCGAGGGCCCGGTCGAGTGGGGGCGCAGTGCCATCGCCGTCGCTGCCGAGCCCGGTGAGGTCGACGCCCACCCGAATCCCGGTCTCACGTTCGAAGCGCTCGGCCAAGCGGGCCAGGGTGTGGGCGAGGTCGCCGTCACCCACCCGGGCCGGTGCCATCGAGGCCACCAGCGCGCGCGCCTCGGCCAGGGCGTCCCGGCCGGTGGCCTCGATGAGGTCGACGCTGTCCGCGGGGACGGAGGTGTCGACCGGCAACGCGTCGAGTTCGCGGCGGGTGCGTTGGGCGAGCATCACCAGGCTGGTCAGGCTCTGCGCGATGGTGTCGTGGATCTCACGGGCCAGGCGTTCCCGCTCGGCTGCGCTGCCGGCATCCCGGTGCGCTGCGACGAGTTGATTCTGGGCCGCCGTGAGTTCCTGCACCAACCGGCGTTGGTACGCGCCGGCGTCGGCGATGCGGGTGATCCAGGTGCCCATGGCCAGGGCGAAGACGAACGAGATGGTTTCGATGGCCGTGGCTTGAAGGGCTGCATCGCCGTCGCGTCCGGTGCTGGCCCAGAGGCCGAGCCCGGTGGAGAGGGCGAGAAGGGCGCTGAGCCGCACTGCATCCGAAAACGACGATGCCAGGGCCCAGAGAATCGGGAACGCCAGGGTCTGCACGACGGCCAGATTGGGATCGAATGCCGTGGCCGCCCCCGACGCCAGCACGAGGGTGATCTGGAACAACCGGGAGGAGGTGGGATGCGCCACATGATCGAACCCCGAGTCGCCGGGGCTGCCCGACGCGCCGCCCGGACGGAGCATTCTTCGTCCCCAGGCCAGGTAGGCCAGGCCGATCGCCGCGGCCGAGAAGAGCCCGCCCGCCGCAGTCGACGGCGCCACTCGGGGGCCGTCGATCGTGATCACGACGAGCACGACGAGGGATCCGGCCACGATCAGGTCCCACCACCGCCGCGCGTTCATGCGCCAAGCATCCCATGCCGCAGCGTCGTCTGCGGCCGTGACGGGCGGGGCACTAGGCGTCCTTGCGGATCCAGCGGAAGGTGAGCCGGCTGCCGACAAGTCCCACGACCAGCCAGATCAGCAGCGCCATCGCCACCAGGCCGAGCTCCCAGGCTCCGTTCTGCTCCTGGGCCGCGAAGCTGTCGGGCAGGAAGACCGACCGCATACCCTGCGCCATCCACTTGAGCGGGAACAGACCGGCGACGTTCTGCATCCACTCGGGCAGCGCGTTGAACTGCAGGTACACGCCGGAGATGAACTGCAGCACCAGAACAATCGGGATCACGACCGCGGAGGCGCTACGGCCCGACCGGGGCAGGGCCGACAGGGCGATGCCGAGGAAGGCGCAGGTGATGACGCCGAGCAGGAACACCCACGCGAAGGTGAGCCATTTCTCGGGCTCGGTGGGCAGGGCGATGTCGAAGGCGAACCGGGCCACGAGTAGCAGCAGCACGGCCTGCAGGATGCCCGTGACGAGCACCTGGCCGATCTTGCCGATGAAATAGCTGAGCGGTGACAGCGGCGTGCCGCCGAGGCGCTTGAGCGTGCCGTCGCCCTTCTCGCCGGCGATGTCGATCGCGAGGTTCTGCAGCCCGGAGAGCAGCATGCCAGCGGCCAGCATCCCCGGCAGGTAGTACGCGCCCACGCTGATGCCGCCGGAGCCGTCGGGGTTGGTGCCGATGTTGCCCTGCGCGCTGAACGCCGCGGTGAAGATGCCCAGCATGATGAACGGGAACAGGAACGTGAAGAAGACCGTGTCGGTGGAGCGGAAGTACAGCCGGATCTCGAAGCCGATGCGGGCGATGCCGAGCCGGAACAGCCCGTGCCTGGCGGTGCGCGGCCGCGCGGTCGCGGCGGTCAGGGTCGCGCTCATGCGAGCACCTCCGTGCTGTCGGTCGTGGAACTCGCGGTTGTGCGGGACTGAGTGGCGCTGCCGGCGGCGTGACCGCGCACCAGGCCGAGGTAGATGTCTTCGAGGCTGGGGCGGATGACCTGCAGCTCGGCCGGTTCGCCGCCGGCGGCGCCGGCCAGCTCGGCCACCAGCCGTGCCGGGGTGTCGGTGCGCACCTCCTGCGGGGTGCCGGAGGCGTCCCGCCAGCGCACCTTCGGGGTGCGAGCGGCCGGGCCGCCCAGTTCGCCGATCGCACCGATATCGATCAGTCGGCCGCCCACGATGATGCCGGCCCGGTCGCTGAGCTCCGCGGCCTCGTCGAGATTGTGGGTGGTGAGCAGGATGGTGGTGCCCTCGGCCTTGAGCTGCCGGATGAGGTCCCAGAACTGGTGCCGGGCCTCGGGGTCGAAGCCCGTGGTGGGTTCGTCCAGGAAGAGCAGTTCCGGCCGTCCGATGATGCCGAGCGCGACATCCACCCGGCGCTGCTGTCCGCCGGAGAGCCGGTGGATGCGGGTCTTGGCCTTCTCCTCGAGGCCGACCGCGGCCAGCACCTCGTCGACCGAGCGGGGATTCGGGTACAGCCCGGCGAAGTGCTTCAGTTGCTCGAGCACGGTGGCGTTGCCGCTCTCGCCGCTGGACTGCAGCACGATGCCGATGCGCGCCTTCCAGTCAAGGCCGGCGTGCTGGGGATCTTCGCCGAGCACCGTGACGTCGCCTTCTGAGCGGTCCCGGTAGCCCTCGAGGATCTCGATGGTGCTGCTCTTGCCCGCACCGTTCGGGCCGAGCAGGGCGAAGGTTTCGCCCGGGCGGATGTCGAAGCTGATGTCGGTGACGGCGTCGAACGGCCCGTAGGACTTGCTCAGCCGCGCCACGCGCACGGCAGGAGGGGAAGTTGTCATGCCTCCACACTCGTCCTAGAACCCTCGCCCGGCAACACCCGTCTGGCCGACCTGGGTATCCACCGACCGGTGGATGCCGCGAACTATGCGTAGAGCCCCAAAAACTCGGGGTTTTTGGGGCTCAGGTCACAGTTCGCGGATCAGGCGAAGAGGGTTTGCAGGCGGTGGATGCCCTCGAGGAGCGCGTCGTCGCCGAGCGCGTAGGACAGGCGCAGGAAGCCGCTCGGGCCGAAAGCCTCTCCGGGCACCGCAGCGACCTCAGCCTGGTCGAGGATGAGGTCGGCCAGTTCGAGCGACGTGGTGGGGGTGACGCCGCCCCAGGTGCGGCCGAGCAGACCCGTCACGTCGGGGTAGACGTAGAACGCCCCCTGCGGGGTGGGCGTGAGGATGCCGGGGATCTTGTTGAGCTCGGCGACGATGAGCTTGCGGCGGCGGTCGAACGCGACCCGCATGGCCTCGGCGTCGTCCTGCGGGCCGTTGAGGGCCGCGATACCGGCGCGCTGCGAGATGTTCGACACGTTGGAGGTGAGGTGCGACTGCAGGTTCGCCGCGGCGGTGATCGCATCCTGCGGTCCCACCATCCAGCCCAACCGCCAGCCGGTCATGGCGTAGGTCTTCGCGACGCCGTTGACCAGGATGGTGCGGTCGGCCAGGGCCGGGACGGCCTCGACGATCGAGACCGCACGAACCCCGTCGTAGGTGAGGTTCTGGTAGATCTCATCGCTGATCACCCAGAGGCCGTGTTCCTCGGCCCACTCGCCGATGGCCCGGGTCTGCTCCTCGGAGTAGACCGCGCCGGTGGGGTTGGACGGGGAGACGAAGAGGAGAACCTTGGTCTTCTCGGTGCGGGCGGCTTCGAGCTGCTCGACGGTGACGAGGTAGCCCTGGTCGCTGCCGGCGAAGACGTCGACGGGAACACCGCCGGCCAGGCGGATGGCCTCGGGGTAGGTGGTCCAGTACGGGGTGGGCAGCAGGACCTCGTCGCCCGGGTCGAGCAGGGTGGCGAAGGCCTGGTAGACGGCCTGCTTGCCGCCGTTGGTGACGAGCACCCGGGACGGGCCGACCTCGAGGCCGCTGTCCCGCAGCGTCTTGGCGGCGATGGCCTCGCGGAGGTCCGGCAGGCCGGCCGCCGGGGTGTAGCGGTGATTGCGTGGGTCCGTCACGGCCGCCAGGGCCGCCTCCACGATGTGCGCGGGAGTGGGGAAGTCGGGCTCGCCCGCCGCGAAGCTGATGACCGGCCGGCCGGCCGCTTGCAGCGCCTTGGCCTTGCCGTCGACCTTGAGGGTCGCGGACTCCGCAATGGAGCCGATTCTGGTGGAGATCCGTTTGATGTCGTGTGCCACGCTTCGAGCATACGGGGGCGGCCATGCCGTGGGAACAGGGGCTGGCTTTACAGGGCACCCGCCGTGACCTAGACTTGATCCGGTAGTTGAAATCTGCCAAGCTTTTTTGCGCCTATTTTGGTCGTTTGACCGGAAGAAGCACAAAGGAAGCCCACGGGTTTCGCTTCATAGGGTGGTGGCTCAATTGGTAGAGCAGCGGTCTCCAAAACCGCAGGTTGCAGGTTCGAGTCCTGTCCGCCCTGCAAGTCGGTGGTCTTTCTGCCGGCCCACGAAAGGTGTAACA
>Ga0247808_10000191_pt1 | contig 36482 bp, 26 predicted proteins | sample UWRJL089202R1_FD_179914 | JGI IMG/M metagenome (GOLD analysis project Ga0247808, IMG submission 179914) | Plant litter microbial communities from Arlington Agricultural Research Station in Wisconsin, United States - UWRJ-L089-202R-1 | ecosystem: Environmental > Terrestrial > Plant litter >... | reverse complement strand
TCGTGCCCTGCTCATTCGCGGGACAAGACGGCGTTGCTTCGCGGGCACCACGTCGGGCTGTGCGGTAACCCAGACTCTGCGAGCGCGCTCATGTGAGTATAACGAGAAATCTAGGCCTCAGATTGGCCGGACGGATGCGGCCGGTGCCCGGCTCGGTCCGCCAGCACGAGCGATCCGATGTGCACGACGAAACCAACTAAAGGCCCGACTGCGAGCGCTATCAGGGTGCGTGGCTCGACGTCGAGAGGCACGAACATCAGGGCGACGCTGACCGCTGCAGCGACCACCCAACCCGCCGAGTATGCCGCGTGCGCCGACCTCGCCAGCACGGCCGGTCCGCTCACACACAACAGGGCCAGGAACCCGCTCGAGGCCACGATTCCAGCGAGCACCCAGGCATCCGTCTGGTAAGCGGGGAGGATGATGCTGACCACCCAGGGTCCCAACCACCAGGCCAGGACGGACAGCACCGCGGTGCCGCCGACGACGAGAGCGCCGATGCGGAGAATCGAGGCGCCCAGCGCAGCCCCGCGGAGTGCGCGGAAGTGCACGATCAGGAAGCTCTGCAGCGACAGCATGGGTATCACCACCGGGGCTCGCACCAGTGTCAGAAGGACGATGATCACGCTGACGGGGCCGGCCGGGAGGCCCGTCGAGGTGGCGCCGATGACCAGGGGGAACCCGCTCATGAGCACACCCATCGACAACGATGCCACCAGCGTTCGGGAGATGTTCCAGCCGAGCTGACGATTCGTGACGTCGATGTCGAACCGGCCGACGACGCCGCGCCGCACGAGCGGCCAGAACAGCACGATCGACAACGCGAACGGAAGCGCAGCGGCCCACGCGAGGGTCACGACGTCTTGCGTCACGAGCAGAACCGCACCGATGCAGGCGAGCCTGAGCACGGCGTCGCCGGCGATGAACAGTGCGATGGACTGCCACCGCACCAGGCCGTACATGAGCCCACTCAGCGTGGCGACGACGACGTAGGACGCCGCGGCCAACGCCAACGGGAGGGCGAAGCGCCAGCCCATCTCGGGCGTGAACAGCAGATTCCACAATGGGATGGCCGCCACGACCAGGGCCCCGACCAGCGCGCTGACCACGACGGTGAATCGTCGAACGGTCCTGCGGCCGACGGTGATCGACTCGGTCACCGGTCGCGCCGCCCTGGTGACCTCCTGCTGCACGCCGGCAAGCACCGCGACCATGAGGTACATGGCCGACCAGAACAGCAGGAACGGTTGCACCTGGTTCGGGCCGAGCACGGCCGGCACCATGATCGTCACGACGTACCCTGCTGCGCCGGCGACAACGGTGGCGCCGAGGATCAGCTTCAGGCCGTTTCCGGCCTGAACGGGTGCGGACGGCGCGAGATCCGACGGCGTCGGCTCCGACACGGCTTTACCGGGCCGAGTCATCGGGGTCGACGGGAGGCAGCGTGTGGTTCGACGAGGCGTCTTCGAGCGCGCGAATCCGCAGATCCTGCAGGGCCGACTGCTCGACGAGGGTGCGGGTCTTGGCTTCGAGGCTGGTGAGCTCCGAGCTTTGCTGCAGGCACACCAGGAACAGAATGATCAGCGCGACGAAGAAGACGAGGTTGACGGGGAGTTCGACGCCGAGCAGTTTGGCCGCACCGACCAGCGATGCCGGGAAGATACCGGCGACCAGGGCCAGCACTCCGGCGAACAGCCACCAGGTGGCGTGACGCTCACGCAACCGGTGCCTGCGCAGCATCTCGATCACGACTGCCAGGATCAGGAGTGCGGCCAGGATGCCCAGGACATAGGACGAGATGTTCATGATGTGGCCTCGTTGTAGCTCAGGACGACGCGTGGACGGAGGAGCGCGAGCAACAGCGCCATGCCGGCCCGGCCGAGGTAGGCGGCCGCCTTCAGTGGGTTGTGGGAGGGAACTCCGCCGGCGCGCGCGCGCATCGACACGGGCACCTGCCGGATGACGCACCCGGCGCGAGCGGCGATGACGAGGGACTCGATGGTGTCACCCAGGTACTCGGCCGGGTAGTGCGCCGCGAACAGCCGAACGGCTCGCGGCCCGCTCGCGCGAAAACCCGAGGTGGTGTCGGTGAGGGTGGATTTCGCCAGGTAGCTGATGCTCCGGGCCAGGACAACCATCGCCCAACGGCGCGGCCCCTTGACGACGTAGTCGCCTTCGCCGGCGAAGCGTGCGCCCAACGCGATGTCGGCGTGGTCGAGTTCATTGAGCAGGTCGATGACGGACCGTGGATCGTGCTGGCCATCCGAGTCCACCTGAACGACGTAGTCGAAGCCGTGGTCAAGTGCGTAGCGGAAGCCCACTCGCATGGCTCCGCCCACGCCCAGGTTGACGGCCAGCTGGGCGACGGTGGCCCCTGCGGCCCTGGCCTCCTCTGCGGTGCGGTCGGTCGAACCGTCGTCAACCACGAGGCAGTGGACGCCGGGGAGATGGGCGAAGACCTCGGCGACGACGGCGGCGACGGATTCTTCCTCATTCAACGCCGGCATCACGATCAAGGTGCGCTCAATACGAGGATGCATTGCTCAAATTCCTAACAGCTGGTAGTTGGTGCGCCGCACTGGGGGCATCGGTTCTGACATCCACTCGCACTAGTCGCACGCCGTGATTCGATACAGGCTCGCATCACCTTCACGGTCGACGAGTTCCAGACCCGGGGAGTCGGCGAGTTCGGACAGGCCGGCGATCTGGTTCACCCCGCCGTGCACCTCACGAGGACCGAAATCCAGCGCGTAGTCCACGTCGAGCTCATTGACAGCGGCACAAACCTCAGAATCGGTGGTGGCGTCCCGCAGGGCCGCCATCAAGAGCAGCGTATCCGAATCCCGCTCCCCGAAGATGGCCGGCAACAACGCGCGGCGGTCCGAGATGGCGTACACCAGCGACGACCCGGTCCACGGGCTTCCCACCACGGTGGCGTCACTGGGGACCTCGTCATCCAGCCGGTCGAGCAGGGTGAGCTCGTCGGGCGAGAGCAGCGGGGAACTCGCGGTGAACTTGTACGATTTCTGCCCGGACGTGGTCGCGGCGTCCAGCGCCTGACCGGTCTGCGTGCCGACGGCCAGGATCGCGATGATCGCCACACCCGCCACAACGACCCCCACGGGTTCGGTGCGGCGCGTGCCGGTCACTGCCGCGGGATCGGTGTTCACCCGGCGCTGGCGCATCCGGGCCACGCCGGCCTGGATCAGGTCCGCGAGCCACACGACGCCGGTCGCCGCGAGCGGCAGTACGACGACGGGCATCAGGGCCGCGAGCCGGTAGCTGTCGTTGTACCAGATGCCCGTCAGGCCGTACCGGAAGAAACCGATCGGGAAGCTCGCGCACACGATATAGAGGCCGGCCGCGACGATGAAACTGCCGATCAGCCAGGGCTGGCGGCGCGTGACGATGAGCGCGACGATGCCCAGCAGCATCAGGGCCGCGATCAGGTAGTCGGCGGGCCGCCCGACCACGGAGTTGGTCAGTGTCGCCACGACGGCCGATTTGAAGGACTCTCGCGGTCCCCAGAACGCGGCCGCGACGGTGGGCCGGCCCACCAGCAGCACGGCGGCGGCGATCCCGAACGACAGGCCGGCGACGACCGTCACGCGCGCATACGGCCAGAATCCGGCGTGTCGGGTACGCAGGGCACGCAGGTGCCGGATGAGGCCGAACACGGCGATCGGCACACTGAACGCGATCAGGGCCATCAGGGTACTGGGATGCGCCAGTGCGAGCCCCGGCAGGAGCCCGGCCAGAGCCAGCCAGCGAGCGGGCACCGGAAGATCCGGCTCGACGCCGAACCCCGCGACCAGGGCCACCATCGCGAGGGCCGCCGGAAGCATGCTGATGGCCAACAGGTTGGGGTAGAGCACGCCGAAGTCGACCATGAGCGCCGGGAAGGCCGCGAAGCCCGCAGAGAGCACGCCGGCGGCCAGAAGCGCGACCGGCCGGGCCCCGAGGACGACGCGCACCAGCAGGATGCAGGCCAGCGGCCATACGAGTCCGGCGATCGCGATGTTCATGACATTCACTGCCACCGGGATGGAGGCGCCGGTGACGTCGACGAGCAGCGCGACCAGGGCATGCCACATGTCCGGGTAGAAGCTGGTGCGCCCGTCGAATTCGTAGGTAAGACTGCCCGTTGTCAGCGGCGAGGCGCTGCCCGTGTCCAGGATGTACCGCACGGCGTTCAGGTGGAAGACGTTGTCGAAGGTCTGCGAGATGTGGTTCGGCGCGCCGAAGATCGTCGTGAACCGGGTGCCGATCGCGACCAGACCGAACAACAGGCCACCGCCGGCGGCTATGAGGCCGGCGCGGCCCTCCCGAACGGGAAGACTCGTCCAGCGCTTTCGCCACAGGACGCGTGCGGCCACGAGTACGGCCGAGAGCAGCAGCGCCACGACGAGGACGGGGAGCACTCCCCAGCGCACCCCGATGAATTGACCGCCGGTTGCCGCGACGGCCACGGTCGTCACGGTGAACAACGGGGCCAGGGCCAGCAGCGTCAACCGACGCGCGCCCAAGGCGACTCCGATGAGGAGTCCGGGTATGAAGAGGATGGCTACCGCGGCCAGGAAAAGGGGAGCGGTCTCGAGCCAGGTCACGTCGTCGACACCGGTGTGTGTGGGGTGCGCGGCACCTCTCGCTGGCAGCGCGGGTGGTTCGACCTGATCAATTGCACGCGACGAAGTCTACCCGGGCGAGTTCCGGACACCCTTCACGACTGCAGGTGACTCTGACTCCCCCGGGTTGCCTCGGCCGATTAACCGCGGACCTCGTACGCTCGAGTCGAGGTCCAGAAGATGGTTCCGCCCTGGAATTTCTGCGACGAGGCACCGTTGCCCGACGGAATCTCGCTCCCGGTCGGGAAGCCGAGTGCGCCGGCGGGGCCGCCGAGCGACACGTAGTGCTGGCCGATGGCGCCGGACGCCTGCTGTACGCCCGTCGCGGCGCTCCAGTACAGCGAGCCCGTCGAGAACGCCTGACCAGAACCGTTGCCCATGGCGGTGTCGTCCGAGGACGGGTAACCCAGACCGCTCGACGGCCCTCCGGCTGCCAGCCACTGGGCGCCGATGGCGCCGCCGATCTGGTGCACGCCGGTGGCACTGCTCCAGTACAGGCGACCGCGCTGGAACTGCTGGGATGTGCCGCCCTTGGCCTGAACGACCTCGTTGGCGACCGGGAAACCGAGCCCGCCGGCCGGACCGCCACGCGCGACATAGTTCTTTCCGACGGCGCCCGAGGCCTGCGTCACGCCCGTCGCGGCACTCCAGTACAGCGACCCGGTCGAGAACGCCTGACCAGAACCGTTACCCATGGCCGTGTCGTCCGAGGACGGGTAACCCAAACCACTGGCGGGCCCGCCCGCTGCCAGCCACTGGGCACCGATGGCGCCGCCGATCTGGTGCGCGCCCGTGGCGCTGCTCCAGTACACCCGACCACGCTGGAACTGCTGGGAGGTGCCGCCATTGGCCTCGACGACCTCGTTGGCAACCGGGAAGCCGAGTCCACCGGCCGGACCGCCGCGCGCGATATAGCTTCTACCGATGGCACCCGATGCCTGCGTCACGCCCGTCGCCGAGCTCCAGTACAGCGAGCCCGTCGAGAACGCCTGACCGGACCCGTTGCCCATGGCGGTGTCGTCCGAGGACGGGTACCCCAAACCGCTCGACGGCCCACCGGCTGCGAGCCACTGGGCGCCGATGGCGCCGCCGATCTGGTGCGCGCCGGTGGCGCTGCTCCAGTACAGGCGACCGCGCTGGAACTGCTGGGAGGTGCCGCCCTTGGCCTCGGCGACCTCGTTGGCGACCGGGAAACCGAGTCCACCGGCGGGACCGCCGCCCGCGACATACCGATTTCCGATTGCGCCGGACGACTGCTGCACACCCGTTGCGGCGCTCCAGTAGAGCGAGCCCGTCGAGAACGCCTGCCCCGACCCGTTGCCCATGGCGGTGTCGTCCGAGGACGGGTAACCCAAACCGCTCGACGGCCCACCGGCGGCGAGCCACTTGGAACCGATGGCACCGCCGATCTGATAGGTGCCCTTCGAGCTGCTCCAGTACAGCCAGCCGCCCTGGAACCGCTGGCTCGACCCGCCGCCGGCCTCTGCCTTCTCACTCGCCATCGGGAAGCCGAGACCGCCGCTGGTGCCGCCCCTGACCCGGTAGGAGTTGCCGATCGCTCCGTTGGCCAGGACGGCCCCCGTCGACGGACTCCAATACGCCCAGCCCTTCTGGAACTGCTGCTCGACGCCCACTCCGGCACTGGTCACTGCGTTGCCGACCACCAGGCCGAGCGCACCGGTCTTGTACAGATCAGCGAACCGGGCGTGCGGGGCCGCGCCGTGGGTCGCGCCGAACCAGTCGGTGAAGATGCGCCAGAAGTTGCGGTTGCCGTAGCTCGAGCATCCGTCCCCGGTGCCGTACAGGTTGGCGAGGGCTGCCGCGTTCGGCTGGTACGGCGTATAGAGGTACAGCCCGGCGGTGGCCTGGTTGTCGATGTAGACCGAGGAGCTGCCGCAGGACGCGGTGGGGTTCCACAGGATTGTGTTCGCACGACCGGCGACGTAGCCCCGGTCGGCGGGCCGGGCCTGGTACTTCTTGAACTGCCAGGCCGCGTTGTAGACCTGGTTGAAGAAGCCGTAATACGCCGAATCGCAGTCGGAGCCGTCGGGGCATCCGTACCCGGTTGCTTTGCGGTACTGGCCCGATGACGGCCACGTGTCCGTGACCAGCGAGGTTTCCTTTTCGAGCAGCACAAGGAGCGACTGCGGGTTGATGCCGCACGCGGTGGCTACCTTGTAAATGATGGTGGCGGCGGACTCGCGCTGCCCGGAGTAGGCCGCGCACCCCTCGCTCTTGGCCGACTGGTTGGTGGTGTCCTGCGAGTAGTTCTTGAGGCAGGTGTAGCCGGACCGGCAGGCGGGGACCCTGGCGTTGAGGAAGTTCTGGATGTCCGCTGCCGACATGGTCGAGCTGTTGTAGAAGACCGCATCGCTGATGATGTTGCCGGGGTTGAAGTCCTGCGCGTTTGCCGCGGAAGCCGGTTGCGTGCTGGTCACCGAGTCGACAGCGACGAGCGTTCCGGCCATGACGATCAGGGCAACGACAAGCGAGACCCTCCGGAGCAAAAGCTTCATTCTGGTCCCCATGTCTTGTTTTCAGGCAGCGCCCGCCGGAGGCTTCATAGTACCGAGCGTTGTCCGCGTTGCTTCCGCGACACCTCGGAACCAGAGTAATATTGGTCGAATGTGCCGACACGGAGGACGATGAATTGCGGATCGCAGCAGTAATCGTCGCCTATAACCGTCGCGACCTTCTCGTAGAAGCCCTGGCCGCCCTCGCCGCCCAGACCCGTGCGCTGGACTCGATAGTCGTCGTCGACAACGCGTCCACCGACGGATCCGCCGAAGCGGCCGCGGCCGCCTCGCCGCACGCTGACATTGTGCGCCTGGAGCGGAACACCGGCGGCGCCGGTGGGTTCGCGGTTGGCATCGAACGCGCCATCACCGCGCATGATGCCGACCTGGTGTGGATCATGGACGACGACACCATCCCGACTCCGACCGCACTGGCCGAACTCCTCGATGTACGTCACCGTCACCCGGGCACTCCCCTGGTCATGGCTTCCCGGGTGCTGTGGACCGACGGCTCTGACCACCCGATGAACACTCCCCGTCGGAAACCGTTCCTTGGCCGGTCGGAACGCGTGGCCGCGGAAAACGTCGGGGCCGTGGCCGTGCGTTCAGCATCCTTCGTCTCGACTCTTGTCGATTCGGCAGCGATCTCCCGCAGTGGCTTGCCGATCGCCGAGTACTTCATCTGGAACGACGACTTCGAATTCACCGCCCGTCTGTTGCGCTCGGGGATCGGCGTGTACTGCCCCGCGAGCATCGTCATCCACAAGACCAAGGCGCTCGCGAGCACGGATGTCGACCCGGGCAGTCGGTTCTACTACGAAGTCCGCAACAAGGTGTGGTTGTTTCGCCGCTCACGCGCGCTCGCGCCGTGGGAGCTTCCGATCTATGTGGGCGCATCCCTGGTGCGGTGGACCCGAACACTCCTGAATTCGCAGGACCGGCCCACTCTCCTGCGCGGACTGCGTCAGGGGCTCCGCGACGGATTCCTCAGCTCCCCCCGGTCCAACGCGGCGTTCCTGAGCGGCCTCGAGCCTGCCGCAAGCGACATCGCGCGATTCGATGGAGCCGGCGGTCCGGCCTCCCGATGACGGATCTGCCCGCATTCTCCTTGCTGTTGCCCGTGTACCACGGCGACAACGCCGCACATCTGCGGCGCTCCTTCCTCAGCACGGTGAACGATCAGACTCTCCGCCCCTCCGAGGTCGTGCTGGTCGAAGACGGGCCGGTCGGGGCGGAGCTCACCGCGGAGATCGCCGGCCTGATCGATTCGTCGCCGGTTCCGGTCATCCACGTGCGGATCAGTGAGAACGCCGGCCTGGCCAAGGCACTGACCACGGGCCTGGCCGCGTGCACCCACGACATCGTTGCGCGCATGGACGCGGACGACATCTCGCTCCCCGAACGATTCGCGGTGCAGATCCCCCTCATCGCTGCCGGTCACGAGCTGGTCGGCTCGGGAATGTGCGAGTTCAGCGAGGACGAAGCCGGCGTGGAGATCCAGGGGGCACAACGCAATCCCCCGACGACGCCAGCCGACATCGCCCGGTACGCGAGGTTCCATGACCCGTTCAACCACCCGACAGTGGTCTACACCAAGTCGGCCGTTGCGCGCGCGGGCGGTTATGCGCCGCTGGGACTGATGGAGGACTACTGGCTCTTCGCGCGCATGATCGCCGATGGCGCCGTGACCAGGAACACCAGTGAGCGTCTCGTCAAGTACCGGGTGAGTTCCGGAGCCTACAAACGTCGCGGCGGTCTCAGGCTGCTGGCCAGCGAACTCCAGTTGCAACGCGCCTTCCGCCGGTCCGGCTTCACCTCGACCGGCCAGTTCGCACGCAATGTGCTGGTTCGCGGCGGGTACCGGCTGATTCCCGAGTCGGTGCGCCGGTACTTCTATCGCACCATCATTCTGCATACCCGCTCGGACTAGGCGACCCCTCAGGCAGCATCGGCTATCCTTGACCTTTGCCATGGCGCTCCCGTCTGGGGGCGTCGGCCGCTAGTCGAGCACAAAGGAACATACGTATGACGGTTGACCTCGTAGTCGTTGGATCCGGCTTTTTCGGACTGACCATCGCCGAGCGGGTGGCGACCGAACTGGACCTCAAGGTCGTGGTGATCGACCAGCGCACCCACATCGGCGGCAACGCCTACAGCGCGCCGGAGCCGGAGACCGGAATCGAGGTGCACCAGTACGGTGCCCACCTCTTCCACACCTCCAATGAGCCGGTGTGGGAGTACGTGAACCGGTTCACCAAGTTCACGAACTACGAGCACCGGGTGTTCACCAATTTCGGCGGCGAGGTCTATCCCCTGCCGATCAACCTGGGCACGATCAACCAGTTCTTCCGTGCGGCGCACTCTCCCGCCGAGGCCCGTGCGCTGATCGCCGGCCAGGCCGCCGAGTTCTCGACCGGTGAAGCGCAGAACCTCGAAGAGAAGGCCATCTCCCTGATCGGCCGCCCGCTGTACGAGGCGTTCATCCGCGACTACACGGCCAAGCAGTGGCAGACCTCCCCCACCGAGCTTCCCGCGGAGATCATCAGCCGCCTCCCGGTGCGGTACAACTACGACAACCGCTACTTCAACGACACCCACGAGGGATTGCCGGTAGACGGCTACACGGCGTGGATCGAGCGCATGGCCGACCACCCCAACATCGAAGTCCGTCTCAACACCGACTTCTTCGACGAGACCCAGGAGATCAATCGCGCGTCCGTCGTGGGCCGCATCCCTGTGGTGTACACCGGTCCGGTCGACCGGTACTTCGACTACCAGGGTGGCGAACTCACCTGGCGCACGCTCGATTTCGAGCAGGAAGTGCTCCCGATCGGGGACTACCAGGGCACACCGGTGATGAACTACGCGGACGCCACGGTGCCGTACACCCGTATCCACGAGTTCCGTCATTTCCACCCGGAGCGGGCGCACTACCCGACCGACAAGACCGTCATCATGCGGGAGTTCTCCCGCGCCGCCACCCGCGCCGACGAACCGTACTACCCGATCAACACCGCCCAGGACCGGGAGAGCCTGCTCACCTACCGCGCGCTGCAGAGCGGTGAACCCGAGGTGTTCTTCGGCGGCCGTCTGGGGACCTACAAGTATCTGGACATGCACATGGCGATCGGTTCCGCCCTCACCATGTACGAAAACAAACTGAAGCCGCTCTTCAGCGGACGCACCCGCTAAGGAGCACGTCACCATGACCCAGCCCATCGTGCTGCAAAAGATCGTCTTCCCGTCCACCACCGACCCCGATGTGACTCCGCTGTACGTCGACCCTGACGAGTGGAGCCAGGTCGTGCGGTCGCGCAAGCACCCTGGCCGGGGCCCGGATGACATCGAGTCGACCTCTCTGCGGCTGACCCACCACAACGTGGCACCCATGCTCGAGGGCAGGAGGGGCCTGAAGCCCGGGCTGCACGAGCGGGTCTCCCTCGGCACCTATTTCAACGCCTTCCCGGCCAGCTACTGGCGACGCTGGACCACCATCAACGGCGTGCGCCTGAGCGTGTCGACTGTCGGCGCCGGCGACATCATCGTGTACCGCTCCAACGCACGCGGTGTGATCCAGATGGTCGATTCGGCGTCTGTCGACACTGAAGGCACGACCACCTTCGACCTCGGCTTCGACTACTTCATCGACGGCGGTTGGTACTGGTTCGACGTGGTGTCGCGCAGCGACGATTTCGCGCTCACCGAAGCCGAATGGCAGGCGCCGCCCGCGCTGAACCTCGTCGAATCCGGCAAGAAGCTCACCATCGCCATCACCACGCTGAACCGCACCTCGTACTGCGTTGAGCTGCTGAGCACCATCGCGTCCGACCCCGACGCGCTCGCGGGCATCGATGCCGTGATCGTCGTCGACCAGGGCACGCAGAAGGTTCGCGACGAGCCCCGTTTCGCCGAGGCCGAGGCCGCGCTGGGCGGGCGTCTGCGCGTGATCGACCAGATCAACGCCGGCGGGTCGGGTGGGTTCTCCCGCGGCATGCTCGAAACCATCAGTGCCGGAACCTCCGACTACGTCATGCTGCTCGACGACGACGTGGTGGCCGAGCCCGAGGGCATCCGCCGCGCGCTCACCTTCGCCCGGCTCTGCACGTCACCGACCATCGTCGGCGGCCACATGTTCGATATGTACGACAAGACCAAGCTGCACGCTTTCGCCGAGTCGATCGACACCTACAACTTCCTCTGGGGCCCCGTCACGCCGAGCCGGCACGACTTCGGTGCGTCCAACCTGCGCCAGACCACCTGGATTCACCAGCGTTTCGACGTTGCGTACAACGGATGGTGGATGAGCCTGATTCCGGTGGAGATCATCCGCGAAGTCGGATTGTCGCTGCCCGTGTTCATCAAGTGGGACGACGCCGAGTTCTCCCTCCGCGCCCAGGAGCACGGTTACTCCACCGTGAGCCTGCCCGGTGCCGCCGTCTGGCACGTGTCCTGGGTCGACAAGGACGACTCCCGGGACTGGCAGGCGTTCTACCACGCCCGCAACCGCCTCGTCGCGGCGCTGCTGCACTCGCCGCATGCTCACGGCGGGCGTTTGGCGCTGAGCAACCTTGCCAGCGACGTGCGTCACCTGCTCACCATGGACTACTACACCGTCAAGCTGCGCCAGCTCGCCTACGAGAGCGTTCTCGCCGGGCCGGGCGCGCTGCACACGGAGCTGACCTCCCGTCTGCCCCAGATTCGCGCCCTGGCGAAGAACTACCGCGAATCGTCGCTCGTGGGCGACTTGGGACAGTTCGACAACTTCCCCAGCACGTCATACGTGGGCAACGACGACAGCCCGGTGCGCGGCATCAAGGTCTTCAGGTTCCTGCTCAAGAACTTCGTGCGGCACGGCCTGAAGAAGCCACACGCCGGCAGCGCCGACCGGCCGGACGTGCACCTCTCTCGCGCCGCTCCGTGGTGGATCGTGCCGAGCTTCGACAGCGTGGCGATCACCAACGCCGAAGGATCCGGCGTTGCCTGGCACGTGCGCGACCGCGCCAAGTTCCGGTCGTTGCTCTGGTCGAGCGTCACGAAGAACCTGCGCTACCGGCGCAACTGGAGCCGCCTGAGCGAGGCCTACCGCGCCGAACTCCCCACCATCACGTCAGAAGCGTCGTGGCGGAAGACTCTCGGAGTCACCGACAGCGCCCCTGCGGCCCAGCCGTCCGGCACCCCCGCGGGCTAGCAACGGGCCACTGCCAGCGCTGTTCGTTTGCGCCGTTCGCAAGGCGGTAGAATCGCTCCGCGCGCTCGGCAGACCGAAGCGCCCCACCATCACGTCACTCGAAAAGCAAGGACCAGTGTGACCCAATCCACGTCGTCGCCGGAGCTGGACGGATTCGTCAAGCCCGGCCAGGGGTCAGGTTTGGTCGACGTCTTCCGACGTCGGTACCTGCTGACACTGCTTGTACGCAAAGAAGTCCAGGTGCGCTATCGAGGGTCTGTGCTCGGCTGGCTCTGGTCGTACGTCAAGCCGGTCACCCAGTTCCTGGTGTTCTTCATCGCGCTCGGCGTCTTCCTGCAGCTCAACGGAACGATCCCGAATTACCCGGTGTACCTGTTCTCGGGCCTGATCCTGGTCAACCTGTTCAGCGAGGCGTTCAGCAACGGCACCAGGTCGTTGGTGGACAACGCGGCTCTCATCAAGAAGATCTACCTGCCCCGGGAACTCTTCCCGGTGTCATCGACTCTGGTGGCGCTGGTCAACTTCTTGCCGCAGGTTCTGGTGCTCGGGGTCGTGTGCATCTTCGTCGGCTGGCGCCCCAATGTGGTGCAGATTCTGGGAATCCTCCTCGGACTCACGATCATCGTTGTTCTGGCGATGGGCCTGAGCTTGTTGTTCGGTTCGGTGAACGTCTCCTTCCGCGACGCCGAGAACTTCGTGGAACTCATCGTGCTCGTGGCAACGTGGGCGTCGCCGGTGCTGTACCAGGTGGCCGTGGTCGCCAAGGTGCTGCCTGAGTGGCTGATGGTCATCTATCAGCTCAATCCTCTGACCGCCGCCGTGCAGCTGATGCACGCCGGTTTCTGGTTGCCCACCACCAATGGCACGGGTCAGCTGCCGAACAATCTGATCGCCTATGGTCTTTTCGCCCTGATCATCTCGCTCGCCATCCTGGCGATCGGACAGTTCGTCTTCCGGAAATTGGAGCGCCGTTTTGCCCAGGACCTCTGATTCGCCCGTGACGACGGTTCCCCAACTGGCGATCATCGCACGCCACGTCAACAAGACCTTTCTGATGAGGCACACCCACTCGCTGAAGGAGTCCGTCATCGCGGCGCTGCGCCGACGGCCTCTGTCCTCGTCGTTCAACGCCCTCGAAGATGTCAGCTTCCGCATCAACAGCGGCGAGTCCGTGGCATTGATGGGGTTCAACGGCTCGGGCAAGTCCACGCTCCTGAAGCTGATCTCCGGGGTCCTGCAACCCGACCACGGCGATGTGCACACCCGCGGCCGGGTCGCCGGCCTCATCGAGGTGGGCGCCGGGTTCCACCCAGACCTGTCCGGACGTGAGAACATCTACCTCAACGCGGCGATCCTGGGCATGTCCCAGAAGGAAATCGACGCCCGATTCGACGCCATCGTCGAGTTCAGCGAGATCGCCCAGTTCATCGACACCGAGGTCAAGCACTACTCCTCCGGAATGTTCCTCCGTCTGGCCTTCTCCGTCGCCATCCACACCGAGGTCGACATCCTGCTCGTCGACGAGATCCTTTCCGTGGGCGATGAGCCGTTCCAGCGCAAGTGCCTGGCCAAGATCCGCGAGTTGCACGCCGCGGGCAAGACCCTGGTTGTGGTCAGCCATGACCTGCAGATGGTGGCCGATCTCTGCGAACGCGGAATCCTGATCAACAAGGGCACCGTCGTATTCGATGGCGAATCCCACGAAGCCGTCGCCCGGATGCGCGCACAGGAGTAACTCCGGCGACGTGCGGCGCTGACCTCCACACCTCTACGGCAGCGATCCCTGTGGATCCGATACCGTTCACCAGCGGAATACCTCCGAAATGGGGCCTCCTCAGAGGCCCCTATACTCCTTATATGTGTGACTGAACATGGGACACTGTCATGTGGGGGCCGTTTTTGGCGGGCCCGGAAACAACTGTGCGCCTGAAGGCACTGGGGGGAACTACATATGGCCGTCGATACACGAGCCCCTGGGGTGGCCCAGAGAAAGCAATGGCAACGCAAGTTTGCCGTCCGGCTCTTCACGACAGACATCCTCGTCGTCTGCACCGCTGTTCTGGGATCCCATATTCTCTGGTTCGGCTTCGAACCCGTAGAACTCGCAACCACCGGCGTCCCTGACCTGCGTGCGACTTACGGGCTCGTATCGGTTGTGCTGATCGGTGCGTGGATGCTCATCCTCGACGTGTTCGCCACGCGCGATCACAAGGTGATCGGCAGCGGCACTCTGGAGTACAAGCGTGTGGTCGATTCCACGATCCGCTTGTTCGGCGTCTTTGCCATCGTCGCTCTCTTCTTCAAACTGGAAATCGCCAGAGGCTACCTGCTCACCGCTCTCCCCTTTGGACTCTTCATGCTCCTTCTTTCGCGCTGGGCATGGCGTCAATGGCTGCGCAAGCAGCAAGCCAGAGGGAAGTATCTCGCGCGGGCTCTCCTCCTGGGCGAGCGGCGCAAAGCCACTCATGTGGCGGCCACGATACAACGCGCACCAGGCTCGGGCTTTTTACTGGTGGGTGCCCTCACCCAATCTTCGAATCATCACGAAGCGCCCATCCAGGGCGTACCCGTCCTCGGCGACTACTCCTACCTTCTGCAAGCGGTTGACGACGTTCAAGCCGACACGGTGATCCTCACCGGAGCCGACGAAATCAATCCAGACGACATGCGCCGAGTCGGGTGGGGACTGCAGGCTCGCGACGTGGAACTCATCGTGGCTCCCGCCCTCACGGATATCGCCGGGCCGCGGATCCACGCCCGACCGGTGGCCGGTCTGCCACTGATCCACGTGAGCTACCCCGCTTTCGAAGGAATCCGACGTTGGTCCAAGCGGAGCTTCGACATCCTCGCGTCCGGGCTCCTGATCCTGCTCGCATCGCCGGTTCTCCTGGGCGTCGCAATCGCGGTGAAGCGCTCCGGCCCCGGCAACATCCTCTACCGTCAGGTGCGCGTCGGCCGGCACGGTAACCCGTTCGGCATGTTCAAGTTCCGCTCCATGGTGCAAGATGCCGACGACCAGCTCGAGAGCCTGCTCGACGCGCAGGGCACCTCGGACACCCCGCTGTTCAAAGTCACCAACGATCCGCGCATCACGCCGGTGGGTCTGATCCTGCGCAAGTACTCCCTCGATGAGCTCCCCCAGCTCTTCAACGTGATCGCCGGGGAAATGAGTCTCGTCGGTCCCCGCCCACAGCGGGCGGCCGAAGTCGCACTGTACGATGATGCCGCAAGCCGCCGCTTGATCATGAAGCCCGGCATGAGTGGTCTGTGGCAGGTAAGCGGTAGGTCAAACTTGAGTTGGGAAGACAGCATCCGCTTGGACCTCTATTACGTGGAGAATTGGTCCCTCACGGCGGACATCCTGATCCTCTGGCGAACCGTGCGCGCAGTCGTGCGTCCCGAGGGCGCCGTCTAGCCTCACACCCGATTTCGCACTTCGAACGAATGAATGGACACATGCACGAGACCCGCCGATCTGCCCGCCATCGGACACGGCGTCGTCCCTGGTACAAGCGGTGGCAAGTGTGGGTTCTGGCCGTGGTGATCCTGGTGCTGGCGGCTACCACCTGGCTGGCCGTGCGCGCCCTGCAGGCCAAGACGGAGCTGGAGACCTCCGTGTCGCTCGTCAATCAGCTGCGCGACCAGCTCGTCGCTCAGGACGTTCCTGCGGCTGAGGCGACTCTCGCCGACCTCACGCCGCGTGTGCAGCATGCGCGGGAGCTGACCAGCGACCCCGTGTGGCGGGTGGCTGAATTCACACCCGTGCTCGGCTCCAACCTCACAGCGGTGCGTGAGCTGGCCGCAGCCACGGACTCCATCGTCGTGGACGCCGTACCACCGCTCATGGAGATCGTGAGCGACTTCGTCAGCGACGGCCTCACCACGGACGACGGCGCGCTCAACACCGCGCTCTTCGAAGCCGCCATCCCCAGAATCGACGTGGCCGCGACCACGATCAACGCTGCGGTCACGACAGTCGACGGCATCGACACATCGAATACGATCACCCAGGTGACCAAGGCGCAGGCGACCCTGGCCGATCAGCTCAACGCACTGGCCCCGGCGATGACGCAGGCGCAGAAGGTCTTGCCGATCGTGGCGCCGGCTCTCGGCATCGACACGCCCCGCACCTACCTCATTCTGTTCCAGAACAACGCCGAACTCCGTTCACTCGGAGGCATTCCGGGATCCATCGTGCCGCTCACGCTGTCGAAGGGCTCGATCAGCCTGGGTGACCAGCTCGGGAAAGACGACTTCTACCCGTACGACACGTCCGTCGTCGACGCGCCCGACGGGGTGACGGATCTCTTCCAGAACGCCTACGGGACGTCGATGCTCAACTCCACCGTTCGGCCCGACTTCGCCAGCGGTGCCGACATCGCCCGCACGATGTGGCAAGAGCAGGTCGGCACTCCGATCGATGGTGTCATCGCCATCGACCCCGTAGCGCTGAGCTACATTCTCCGCGCCGGGCCGCCGATCCAGCTCTCCACGGGCGAAACGATGACGGGTGACAACGCCGTGGACCTGCTGGTCAACAAGGTCTACCTGCGGTTCTCCGGTGAGACCGAGGCGTCCCGAGCACAGCAGGGCGCGTACTTCGCCGAGGTCATCAACGGCCTCTTCGGCACCATCATGGGTGGCGACCTCGACCTCAAGGTCCTCGCGAGCGGGGTGGCCAAGGCCGCTGAGGAACGTCGTCTCTTGCTGTGGAGCAGCAACGAGGCGGAGGCTGCCGTGATCGATTCAGCTCATCTCGGTGGCACGTTGCCGCAAAGCGACACCCGGACCGACCGAATCGGGCTGTACACGCAGGACGCGATCGGCTCGAAGATGGACTACTACCTCGACCAGACGGTGACCTTGAGCCAGGCGGCCTGCCGTGCTGACGGGCGTGAAAGCTACCGCGTGAGCGTGAACAACACCAACCGCCTGACGAGAGACCAGGTCAACGACCTCACCTTCTACATCGTGGGAGACGGCACGGAAGGGGTGGCAGCGGGAGACATCCGCATCGACCTCTTCGCCTACGCCCCGCCCGGCGCCGAGATCGTCGGGCTCAGCGTTGACGGCGTTGCCGAGAGCGTGACCGCGTTCCATGACGGCGACTACCCCGTCTCCCGCCTCCGAACCACCATCGAGCCCGGCGCCACCCAGAACGTGACATTTGACATCGTCGCCGGCGAGCCCGGAACACGGGATCTCGATGCGATCTTGACACCAATGGTGCGCAAGACGCCCCTCGATTCAACGGCGCTCGACTGCGCCACCATCCCGGGCAGTTAGGTTTGGCGGAAGCCTGATCGAGCAGATGGGGGCCACTGCTCGACCACAGCCGCCGGCTGATTCGACTCGGACAGGTCCCCTGCACTCAGTCGCCGGCCCCGGCGATTGTGACCCACCTCGCGCCGATCGCCGCCAGCAGGAGAGACCTTTCCGATATGAAGAGCCCCAGCATGGACGCAAGCCCCGTTGAGTCAGATCGAGGCAAGCGGCGCTCCACGCGCGCTGTCTTGACGGTGATGGTGCTCACCTCCGCTCTCGTACTCACGGCGTGCGCCCCCGAGGCCACGCCGACGCCGACGACTGCCCCGGTGCAGTATCCGCCGCAGCCTGCGTTCTCCGAGTCGGCCCCCGACCTTCCGCCAGCGGATGTCGCAGCTACAACAACGACGAAGGCCGCGATCACGTCCAGTTACGCCGCACCGGGCGAGGCTTTCGACACCGACGGTCTGCTCAACGCTTCACAAGGCGGATACGGCCCCATGAAGAACCTGAACTGGTTCACCGGCCAAGCCGCGCAGATGTCGAGCATGGGGATCAAGGAAGTCCGCATCGACCACATTTTTGATGACTCTTACTACCATGTTGTGAGCACGGACGCGGCCGGGGCAGTCGTCTATGACTTCTCCCGGCTCGACCAGGTCCTGCTGCCACTTGTCGCTCAGGACCTCACACCATTCATCACGCTGTCCTACATGCCCAAGACACTGGCCGAATCACAGTACGCGCCGCCGAAGTCTCTCGACGCGTGGTCTGCACTCGTGGTTGCTCTGGTGACTCACTATCGGGACCTCGGCCACACCGGATGGGAGTACGAGGTGTGGAACGAGCTTGACACCAATCATTGGCTCGGTGATCAGGACGCCTACAACGCCTTGTACGTCGCAAGCGCTACCGCGGTGAAGAGCGTCGACCGCACCGCGAGAATCGGTGGGCCAGCGGCCTCTGGGCTGGATTCGATAGGTAACTGGTCGGAGAAATTCATCAATTTCCTCGGCGCGAACCCAACCGTTCCCATCGATTTCTTCACGACCCACAGCTACCGCTCCAACAATTGGGATTCAGTACCCCAGGCACGGGCGTGGCTGACGGCGGCCGGGCTCGAGAACCTGCCGATCTACATCACCGAGTGGAACAACGACTCCTACATGGACCGAGGAGCCGGTCAGGGATCCGACACCAATTCGAGTATCGACGGTTCGAGTTACCTCGCGCGCCGGCTCTATCTGGCGAGCCAATCCGAGGGGGAGAAGTTCTTCTACTTCAGCCCTGTCGAAGGACTCAACTACCTCCTCCCGTACAACGGTGACCTGGGACTCGTCACGGCAGACGGCCATCGAAAGGTGGGCGCCAACATCTTTGACATGTACTCAAAGGTCGGGCCCACCCTGCAGCCGGCGACGGTCGAAGGTGCCGGCTCTGAGACCCAGGATGTCTACGGCTTCGTCACCAAGGACGAGACGAAGAAGACAAGCACAGCCCTACTCTGGAATCACACTGAGAACGACGTCGAGATGACCGTGACCCTGGACGATCTTCCCTATGCGAAAACCAATTTCACCTCGACGGTCTCCATGGTGACGGCCGCGCGGGGCAACGGCTTCAGTGATACCTCGACCGAGGTCGCTCCGGCATACCCGAGCGCCAACGAGAACGCGCCGGTCGTTGACGCTGCCGTGCTCAAAGCGGCGAAGACACTGACGACGACGATCACGATCCCCGCGCACGGGGTAGCCAACATCGTGCTGGCCCCGACCAAGGAAAAGAAGGTACGCAATCAGCCGATCACGGCCGAGCCTGCGGCTACCAACATTGCCGCGACAGCCTCCGGTGCTGTAGCCACGGCCTCCAGCTCGATCGAGGACGCAGCCCAAGGCTGGTCGCTGTCGTCCCTCTCCGACGGGCGTCGGCACAGTTTCGAGCCGGCGAAGGTGAATATCAAGGGATGGAGCTCGGCTACTCACTCCACAGCCGATGTCGCCGAGGCAGTGCGAGTCGATCTCGGCGCAGTGAAGCCTGTCGACACAATGGTGATGTGGCCCCGCGACTCGCAGGTATCAGACGGTAAGGGATTCCCGGCGTCGTTCACGATCCAGGGCTCGACCGATGACGCTACCTGGACGACGTTGTACACCGCTACCGCATACGACGATGGCCTTCCCGTAGACGGGCCACAGACCTTCTCCTTCCCCGCGGGCGAGTACCGGTATCTGAAGGTCGACGCGACTCAGCTGACGTCGACATCCACGACAGCGGATCCCGAGTTCAGCTTCCAGCTAGCCGAACTCGAGGCCTATCGCACCGGAATCGTCAACGGCGGATTCGAAAACGGCACCCTCGACGGATGGGAATCCACGGGCACAGCCTCGGTGCAGTCCGACGTGGTGCGCGGCGGAACGAAGGCGCTACTTCTGGACAAGGAGGACTCAGGTATTTCAACCCTGGTCACGGGGCTTCTTCCCGACACGACTTACACCCTTGGTGCGCATATCCGGCCGGGTGACGGCGCCAAGAACGTCTCGCTTTCCGTCTCTGACTTCGGTGCAAAGACAAAGAGTGCAACCGCGACCGCGGATCAATGGCAGTCGGTCTGGGTGACGTTCACGACGGGTAAGGAAAACACCAGCGCCGAGATCGCACTCGCGATCGGCTCGGGTGGCGGAAGCGCCTGGGCCGACGACCTGCTCCTGACGCAGAAAGTGAACTGATCGACCACGCTTCAACGCACGTCGAGGTCTCGCCCGCCCTGCACTCCGTGGGCCCACAGGGCATGCTCAATGACCTTGGTGTCCCGGGCGTAAATCGCCGCGCGCAGGATCACGGCCAAGATGATACCGATCAGAGCACCGAGGGAATTCGACAGTACGTCGGTGACTGTCGCGAACCTGGACGACAGCGCCACCAGCTGGGTCAACTCGATGGCAACCGAGAATGCCGGACTGATCACGAGTGCCAGCCACCACACCCGTGCGGGGAGGAGCAGGGTGATCAGGAATCCGATGGGCACGAACATCGCAATGTTCGCCGAGAATTCAAGTTTGTTGTAGCCGAACCACTCGGGTATGCCGTTGCGATGCAGGATCGACAGGACTCGTTCGATTGAGCCTTCGTAGCCCTGGTCGAGCGGGGTCGGAGACAGTGTGGCCGCCACCACCACGCCCGCGTATAGGACCAGGATGCCGATCGCAACGTTGACCCTCAGATGACTCCGGGAGGGTTCGTTCCCGTATTGGTTCAGCAATGCATGCGTCCGATCAGTTTGTGCCTCCAGCCTTAGCGTAGGCCGCCCAACGGCTGTCTGCGCCTGGATGAACAGCGTATGCCAGAATGGTGAGGTGGTGACAGGCCGACCGAGCCCTCAGCGTCTTGGTGGGGTGGTCAATGCGCTCGCATCGCGTGCAGCGCCTCGTCTGCCGGATGCGAATGCGCCGCGCTCGGATCGTTGAACCGCCTACCTCTACCTGATGGAGCACACACAGTTATGTCCTCACCGTTGAAGCCGCCTGTGTGGACCTTGATCACAGTCACCTACAACAGCGCGTCCACCCTCCGCGCGCTCTTCGCGGCCTGCCCCGCTGACGTCGAGTGGATCGTCGTGGACAACGGTTCTACGGACGACAGCGCAGCCGTGGCGACATCGCTGGGGGCCGCCCGCGTGATCGAGCTCACTGACAACAGGGGCTTCGGGGCCGCGAATAACGTGGGCTTCGCTGCGGCCCGCGGCCAGTACGTCGCATTCATCAACCCCGACGTCACGGTGGACTACGCCGATCTGCCCGCCCTAGCGGCACGCATCGACGACGGCGGGGGCCTGGTCTCTCCGCAGCTGATCAACCCGGACGGCACGCTTCAGCCCAACGGCAGGGGAATGCCGCTGCTCACCAACAAGGTGCTGAATCGGCTCCGTGATCCGAACAAGGGCACGGACACCTACCTGATCTATTCGCCGGAGGCAGTGGAGAAGTACGTGTTCTGGCTGATGGGCGCTTCCATCGCAGGGACCAGGGAGGAACTCCTCAAGCTCGGGCCGTGGGATGAGCGCTTCTTTCTCTACTACGAAGACTCTGACATCGGTATTCGCGCCTGGAAGGCCGGCCTCACGGTTCGGCTGCACGGCGACGCACAGTGGGTGCACGGCTGGGCGCGGGAGACAAAGACTTTCCGGCTGCGCCCGTGGCTGCGTGAAATCGCCTCCATGACACGCTTCTACACGCGCTACCCGGAGCTACTTGTCGGCGGCGCCTGGGCCGTGCGCAGGCATCCGGTGGCGTCTTCTCAGTTGGGGCTGGATGCGCTGTCCAAAGGGCATCCCGAAGTCGAGACGTGGTCCGTCGCGTGATGGGCGCTGTCGGCACCACCGTGCCCATCAGCCTCATCACGACCGTACTCAACGAGGCGGGGTCCATCGGCTGGTTCCTCGACAGCCTGCACGCCCAAGACACCACAGCGGCGGAATTCGTGATCGTCGACGGCGGATCGACCGACGGCACTGTTGACCTGCTCCGTGCGTGGTCGGCCCCGACGGGGATGACCGTGCGCGTGATCGAATTGCGTGGCGCCAACATCTCGGAGGGTCGAAACGCAGCCATTGCTGCGGCGTCCCACGATCTCATTGCGGTCAGCGATGCCGGCACTGAGCTTCATCCTGCCTGGTTGAGCGCTCTCGTCGCCGGTTTCGCTCCGGGCGTGGATGTCGTCTCCGGATTCTTCGAGTGTCGCGGCCGCACCTTCAAGCAGCAACTCATCGGCTCCGTGATCACGCCACTCATCGGCGAGATCTCTCCTGAGCAATTCCTGCCCTCGAGCCGGTCGGTTGCGTTCCGCAAATCGGCTTGGGCGGCCGTCAACGGGTACCCCGAGTGGCTGGACTACTGCGAGGACCTTGTGTACGACCTGGCCCTGCTCGACAGGGGCGCAACATTCGCCTTCGCCCCCGCCGCTCTGGCCACCTGGGACGCCCGGCCGAGCTACTCGGCCTTCGCTAAGCAGTACTACCGCTACGCCCGTGGCGATGGCAAGGCCGGCCTCTGGGCCAAACGGCACACTATCCGGTACGTCATGTACGGCGTGGCCATCGTGACCGTCGTCCTGCTTCCCGTGAGCCCGTGGCCGGCTGCCGTTGCAGCAGCCCTCGCCGTCGCGTACCTGGCGAAATTCTGGGGACGGGTGTACAGGTCACGTGCGCTCTTCGGCGCAACCCTGCCCGGCGCCCTCGCGCTGGTGCCGTTCGTGGTCGCCCTGGGCGACTCGGCGAAGATGGTCGGCTACCCGCGGGGCCTGAGCTGGCGACGCACGCATCGCGCGCGGCTGGCGTTGCAAGCCCCGGCGCCCCGCGCGGTCAGCTAGGACCTTTCCCGTCGCCGCAGGACGCGTCGCATCGCCACAATAGCGTCGGCGAAGTCGCGCCGACGGATTCCCACAAAGTCCCATATAGGCACCTTGTACAGCACTCGCAGCCAGATGATGTTCGCGTACCCGGCGACGATGTTGCCTATCACCGTTGCGAATGCCGCGCCGATTGCGCCCCACATGGGTACGAGCAGGAACAGGGCGAGCACGTTCACGGATGCGGCGACCAAGAGAGAGAGGCTGCGAAGGATTGGCTTACCGCGCGCACTGAGCCCAGCGCCGGCGACGGACCCTGGATTGCCCAGCACGATACCCACCAGCAGGATGGCAATCACGGGAACGGCCGGCGAGAAGTCGTCACCGAATAGCCACGGCACCACGAAAACACTCAGCACACCGACACCGAGTGCGCCCGCGGTCGTCACCAGCGTGGAGATACGGGAGGCCTGGCTGAGCCGGGCAAGTTGTCCGTCGGACGATTCGGCGGCAAAGACCACGTCGCGAACCGCCCGGTTGAAAACGAGTACAACTTCGCTGATGGTGACCGCAACAGCGTAGATACCGAGCATGAAAGTGCCGGACAGCGGAACCATGACGATCTGGTCAAGCCTGGACAACAACACGCCAGCGAGCGTTCCCATCCACAGACCCAGACCGAAACGGAGTAGCCGTGGCATCTCTTCGGTGAAACGGTCAGGTCGAGGTGGCTGTCTCCGCAGCAAGACAACGTAGACGATTCCGCCGATGACCGATGTCAGTGCAATAACAAGGGTCCCGCTCAGGGCAGTGAGACTTCCTGTTAAGGCAAGGCCCACGATGAGAACAAGCCGCAACAGCGCCGCCAGTCCGCGTTCGGCAGCGATAAGACTCCAGAGCTCGTGCCCTGCTGCCACGCCGCGTGCCGCGCCTAGGAGGAGTCCGGGGGTGATGGCGAATGCGGCCAGGCTGATCAGGTGAGCTAGCTCGGCATTACCGCCGCTGAGCTGGTCTGCCGCCAGCATCACGAGCGCTGTGGCGAGCGCTCCGGCAGCCACGAGCACGATCGAGCCGCGCACTACGAGCGAGCGGATGCGTCCCACTCCGCGAGCGACATGGTACGTGATCGACTCCGGCAGTCCGAAGGTGATTGCACCCATCATCAGCAGCAGCGGTGCTGTGGCAGCGGCAAGTTCGCCTCTACCGTCCACTCCGAGGCTTTGGGCCAGGACTGGCGCCGTCACAAGGCCTGCAACGACCGGCGCGATGTTGCCAATCGTGGTGACGGCGATGCTACGTATGAGCCCAGGTTTCGGACTACCGGCCATGGTTCACCACATCGTCATAAATCTGCTCGAGCCGCACGGTCTGTCCGACTATGTCGAAGTCGCTAATGACTCTGCGTCTACCGAGTGCTCCCATTCGGCTCGCGACCTCCGGGTTGGCGAGCAGATAGCCGATGTGTTTGGCGAGCCCGTCGATGTTGTTCTCCGGAGCCAGAAGTCCAGTCTCACCATCCACAACGACTTCTGGCACACCACCGTGTCGATACGCGACGACAGGGAGGGATGCGAGGGCGGCCTCGAGAAACACCATCCCGAACCCTTCTGCATCCCCGGATTCCGCCTCGTGTGAAGGCCCAACGAAAACGCGAGATCGCCCAAGTACATCGCTGACCTCAGCTGGGCTCAGCCGGCCCAAGAAGGTTACGTTGAGCTGCAACTTGGCCGCGACCGACTGCAGGAAGTTCATCTGAACGCCGTCGCCGACAATGGCGATCCGGGCGTTTCGCTTCGTGGAGTCAAGCATGGCGACCGCCCGGAAGAGGTGCTCGACCCCTTTCTTCGCGGTGAGGCGACCGACGAAGACGAGGTCCCAATTGGGTTCCACCTTCTGGGCGGGGTGGGCGGCGAGAAGCGGGATGCCGATGGTGCGCACAACCACCTTGGCCGGATCTACGCCCAGCCGAGTGATCACCTTGTTGGCCATGAAGTCAGATATCACCACGACCTGGGCGGAGTAGTCGATTGCCTGGCGAATTCTGCGCCGGTACCGCCACCCCTCGAACCCGGTGAAGAGGCTGTCTTTGGTGACATCGTAGCCGTGGAACGTGATCACCAGAGGCAGCCTGCGCCGACGAGCAGTGGGAAACACCGTGATGGCGTCCGGGCCGAAATGAGCGTGAACCACCGAGACGTGCTCCGTGGTGATCAGCCGGTTCAGCCGGCCGCTGCGGCGGAGGAATCGAAAAGCCTTGCGGCGAGCCCATTCGACTCTCCCAGAGCCGAAGAGAATCGTGTCGTCGTCCCGGCTCAGCGCGGACTCGGTGCGGCTGGCGCCCGCCAGCTGAGGTTGCCACCGCGTCATGGCCGAGATCTGATTCCTAATGAATGTCTCTGATCCCGGCAGGATCTCGTTCCGCCAGACCAGCACAACTGGCCGGTTCGAGGTGCTCGCACCTGTCATCTCGTCGAACCGGCCTCGGTGCCGACGACGCCTAGGCGGGTGTTGGTTCTGGCAACCGCAAAGAGCGCCAAGACGAACCAGACCAGCATCGCTGACGCCGACTCGGTTGCCGTCGAGCTGAAGGATTGGGTGAACAGCAACGCGGCCACTGCCGCGAACTGCAGATGCAAGGTACTCAGCCATGAGCCTGGAATGTACAGCGCCGCGTGAGTACCGCGGCGTCTGTTCAGACGACTGAACGGACCAAGGCCAAGCGCGACCCCGATCTGAAGCGCCACCCATATGATCGCCCAGACCAGTCCGATGTCCACGGCCATCATCAGCACCGGGTTTTCCAAGCTGGATTTCAGTGAAGCGCCTTCGGTGAGAAGATAACTCGAGCCGAAGCCGGAACCGCCCCATATGTGCTCGTGCCACACGCTACCGAACAACTCGAGAGCGACGAATCGCCGGGTGTTGGAACCCTGGTCGTTCTGGAACCGGCCGATCAGGGTCTGCCCGATAGGGCTCAGCGCTACCGCCACCAGAGCGAAGCCAATGACAGTGACGATCACGACCCGAGCACGGCGCGTAGACACGGATTGAAAGAAGAGGATCACGAGCATCAGCGCGCCGCCGACGGCGGCAAGCCGGGACTGGGTGAGGAGCACCCCGACCATCAGGATGGCGGCGCTTCCCGCTCTGACGTAGACATTCCTGAACGAGAAGACCAGCGGAATACAGATCAGCAGGAACAGCGCCAATACGAGTGGGTGATCGAGGGTACCCATGACGCGGCCCTCCGAGATCATCGCTTCCATCCAGATCTGCTCGCCGTACTTCGAAGTGAAGACCAAGGGACTCTGCGTGTACAGCTGCAAGGCACCCAGAAGCGTCTGGAAGCAGCCCATGAGCACCAGGACCATTCCTACCGTGCGAACGGCTTCAACGCGCCGATAGAGTGTGACCTGCACGATCGCGAAGAGCGCCAGCGGCACAACCATGTGGTTGACCACATAGGCCTTTCCGTAATCTCCGCGGTTCAGCAGTGTCATCGCCAGACCCACCGCTGCCACGAGCAGGCCGGCGGCGTAGATCGGCCAATGACGCCTGAGTTCAGCGGCGGCTTCCTTTCGCCGGAAGATCATCACCAGCAGTGCGACAACGAGCGCGACGAACGACACCGGGTGAATAGACGAGTCTGGAAAGACGACCCGCGCGACATAGGGGATAAAGACAGCGAGGCCGATGAGCGTGCACACCAGAACTGCAGGATGCCGGCCACCAGTCACAATCAGGAGAGCTGCATTCCGTACCGAAACGAACTTGTTCTGTTCAACGCTAATTGCTCGACCCACCCCGTATTTTTCTATGATCTTAGTGCAAGCCGCCGCGCCAACCAGTTGGGACGCGGTGCTAGGGAGCTAGTACGACCGCTGACGTTGCAGTACACGTCGTTTGATGGTCTGCACGTAGTCAGATGGATTGGCGTAAAAACATAGCGCGATCGTATTGAGAACTCGTTCAACAGGGCTGTGTTCCGGGCCCGTGCGGGCCCGGTGGATATTCCGTCTAGTGCCCCGTCGATCGCTGAAGGTGAGGTCGCCGGCATGCGTGGCCAGGAATCGTTCGAGACCCTTCGCCCGTCGTTCACCGCGGGAGGAGAGGTGCCCTGTTCCGCGGCCGTCCTGGATCACGAGTGGCTCCGCGCAGATGCCCATCATGACGCCGGAGTTTCGGAGGCGTATGAAAAGATCCCGGTCGTTCGATACCCACATCAACGGATCGAAGCCGCCCACGGCTTCGTACGCGGCGCGGAGAATCAGCATGTTACTGCCGGTCATGCCCGCATCCGTGCCCTGCAAGGCCTGCGGGGTCGGTGCCTTCGCGGGGACGAGGATGCCGTTGGCCTGGAAGAACCCACACGTGATCACCAGGCCCAGCCCGTCGGCCATGAGCACCCGGCTGGATTCCTCGAGGTACCGCTCATTCCAATAATCGTCGTCGTCGAGGAATGCCAGAATCTGCCCCGTGGCGACCTCCGCGCCAATGTTGCGTGAGGCGCCAGCCGATTTGGTGTGACGGTCGCTGGAGTCGATGTAGCGCAGCCCGATAGTAGCGGCCGTTGCCAGTCGCTCCACAAGCTCTCGAGCGGCCGGCGATCCCACGTCATCGACGACGATTATCTCGATCGGGCTCAGGGTCTGGGCGAGCACCGAGGCGATGGCTCGCTCGAGCAGTTCGAGCCTGTCATGCGTTGGGATGACTACTGAGATCGATGCTGCCAAGGTAGGCACGTTACACGGTCACTTTCTCGTTGGAGGCGCGCAATTCGAAGGAACTCGGGCCGGGAAGAGCATGCTCGAGCGCGCCGAGCAAGATCAACCGCTGCGCATCAAAGTCTTGTGCGGCACCGTCGTTGACGCAGACCAGCGGCTGCTTACCGCTGCGGATCGAAGCCGTGATGCTGCCGATATCGTCTCGCCCGAGTTCGTAGAAGATGCCATAGCTCTTCGGGCATACCGGCTCGAAGTCGCCGGAACAGATCTGCCAGTACCTGAACACAAACGGACTCAGATTGCTCAGCTCGCGCACGCGAGACGCGGAGGTCGCCTGCATGATCGCCGGTTCGCGTTCCCAGAGCGCTTCGATGGTTCGCTTGCGCAAGGCAATCGGGAGGTGAGGCTCGAAGAATCCGGTAAACCCGGGCCAGGGCAGCAGCAGCAGATTGCGCAGCAAACCTGCGCCGTACTTGGGATTAAACCAGCGGCCGAGTCCGGCCCGGAGCACCTGACGTTTGTCGAAGTTGCGGTTGATGACCCCGATGCTGTTCAACAGGTAATGCGATAGCGCGTCGCCGCCCGACAACGCGTTCATGATCGCGAAGTCAGCCGGCGCTCCCCCCGGAAAGAAATGCTCGGCCTCAATGGGCGCGAGTACCAGCATGTCATCGTTGAAATAGACGAAGTCATCGGCGAGGTCGGGAATGCGATGTAGGTTCATCTCGATGGCATTTGAGTTGAACGTCGGCACGTGCTCGGCGGCCAGGAGGGTGTCTTGGTCCACAACTCGAAGTTTCGGATGCAGCGTGTTCAGCCAATCCGGCCTCTGCCCCGGCGGCACCACTAAGTGCACCCGGCCGACCCACGGGCAGTGCCGGTCGATGCCGCGGAAGAGATACCGGAGGGTGTCCCAGGGTTGGTTCTTCGCCGCGAAATCGCCATGCTCATCGCGTTCAACTGGGGCTACGAATCTTGACCGGCGGGCAAGCCATTCGGGATCAGTTGTATCTGCCCAAGAGATCACAAAGTCGATCGCCACGTATTCTCCCCCTGCGATGTCGCCGACAATTGACGGCCTCCTATGGTATCGCGGCACTTCGGGTCTCGAAGGGGGGATCGTGGAACAGTCCACAGCAACTCCCGCCTACCCCTCGGGGCACAACTTTCGAGACTCTGAGCTCTTGCCTCGAGGAGTTGTGAGGGCCATTTCAGAGGCACCTCGCCACCCCATCAGGCCAAGACCTGGCGAGCAAAAAAGGATAGCTGGCTCGCTACGGCCTCCAAGGGCTCCCGTGCCCAAACAACGTATGCGCCCGAACTATTTCCGCTGGTCTCCCCAAAGAGCAGAGCTGGGGAAAAAACCCGCCTAGCCCACCAAATCGACCAAAGGCCCAAGTTTTTCTCGAAGGGACTCAACCAGCGTGCGTGCATAGGCTGCGGTCATGTGATTGTCGTCACGGTAGACCAGCACCCGGCCGATGACGCTCTCGCATCTGCGCTCACCACAGAAGAACTCGGACATGTCAACGGGAGTAAGCCCCTGGGTTCCCTGCGCCGCGTTAAACAACGGGTCCACCCTTAGTGCGCTCTTTCGAGAAAATCCGCAGCTCACCGAACCCATTTCGACGCATTCGGACGGACTTGTCACCTTCGTATTGCCGGGGCGTGGCGTGTCCGCTATTGCCACGATCGGGATACCTCTAGCCACGGACGGAGCCCAGGCCTCCTCGAACCCCGAAACGGCGCGGCTATACTTGCCGGCTTCTACTCCGCTGTAGATGTCTGTCCGATTCGCCGCCGAGGTGACAATCAGCTTTATGTCGATCCGGGATAGCTCGCGAGCAACATTGTCGTTCCATTCTCCGCATGATGAACTAACAAACTCTGATTGCGTGAACGGGCAAGCAGACTTCGAATAGACGATGATTCTCCACCCCGTCTTCTGGGCAATTCCGTCGAGAGTCGCGGCCCATTGATTTGCATGAGAATCTCCCACGAGCACGATGCGTGGAGCTCCTTCCAACGCTGATCCGAATCGGCAGGACAATGCTTCCGAGTCGTCGAGCGTCTGCTGACACGATTTTGCGAACACGTCGTCTGTGGCGATGATCGGGTCTGGCACAATCCGTTGACTTGACAGGTCTCTGGCACACTCGCCGTTCCTTGGTTCCTCGAGCGATGCAGCTCCGAAACATGCCAGGTCTGCGGTCGCGAATGTGGACAATTCCAACTCGGCGTCCGCCTTCCTCTGCTCAGCCGTGAAGACAGCTACACCGCCAAGACAGGACACGACTGCCATGCCTGCAACTGCCGCGATGAGTGGCTTCCGGAACGGGCGGCGATTGGTCTTCGAATTGGCTCCCACACCACGGAAGCGATCCTCAACGAAAACCTTCGACATCCAACCCAGCATCACGCTTGCGACAACGACTGCGACTTTCTCAACTCTTGTCATCTCGCCCGCCCCCAGAAGCATGTAAGGCAAGAGGACTATCAGGGGCCAGTGCCATAGATAGAGCGAGTAAGAGATCCCTCCGATGAATTGCACAGGGCGTAAATTCGCGATCGCCGAAGGCGCCCAGGACGCCCGGGCGTCTCCCGCAAGGATCACAGCGGCGGTGCCCAAGACTGGAAACAATGCTGCCATTCCCGGGAAAGGGGTATTGGCGTCAAAGAACCAGGCTGCTCCCAGGACCAACAGAAGTCCAAGCCAGCTTAAACAAGCGCGCAACCATGTTGGCACCCCCGATCGGACAGCAACGAAGGCACACAACCCGCCTATTCCAAACTCCCACACACGGGTTGGCGTGACGAAGTAGGCCAGCGAAGGTGCCGTAGTGGTTAGGTAGACGGAATAAATCAACGACGCAGCGGTGGCCAGGCTGACCACAACCACCAGAGCGCGAACTCGCAAATTCCGCCGACCCGCGATCGCGGCTGTCGCAACCAGAAGCGCTGGCCAAACGAGGTAGAACTGCTCCTCGACGGAGAGGGACCAGAAATGCTGCACAGGGCTCGCGTCTGACGACACCGCGAGATAGTCGACAGCGGCTCCTGCCAGGAGCCAGTTCTGCACGTACAGGCCGCTTGCGATTACCTGCCGACCGATCACTTCCCAGAGCGTTTGCGGGATGAACAGCAGAGAAACCCCACAGCTCACGGTGAGAACGAGAAGCGAGGCTGGCAGGAGCCTGCGAACGCGTCGGACGTAGAACGAGGGCAGAGAGAACCCTGCGTCGCTCTGGATTCCTCGGACTATGTGTGATGTGATCAAGAATCCAGAAATGACGAAGAACATATCAACGCCCACGTAACCGCCCCTGAGAGTGGTTGGCCATAGGTGATAAGTGACGACAAGCGTCACCGCCAACGCACGGAGGGCCTGAATTTCAGGTCTAAGTACGTGACCGTCTATTCGTGCATCGGGTAGCAGCGACTTCCTTCTGTTGCCGCCAGAATGGCCACTCCAGAGGCGCTGTAAGTTCACTGTGCGCACGTGGGGAGCACTATTTCGTCCCTGGCCAAGCATGCCCCACGCTCAGCAGGTGAGGTCGAGAGAGCGTCGCTTCCCGCACCCGATGCGAACGCAGGGCAGTACATGTTTGCCTCGGCCAGCCGCTCGATACCCTCAGTTCTGACCGTCGCCCCGAAAACGATGGCAACGCGCACGCAGCAGGCAGCACGATACCTGCCGGCGCTGGTCATCTCCAATGACCTAGTCACTCTTTCCCCCGCTGTTCATCACCCATGAAGTGTATTTGGACAAAGAAGGGCAGTCCCACGCGATCGGCGACTGCAGCCACGGATTGTCTTGACAAGAACCCTCGACAATCTCAGACACTTGGACGCACAGAATCTCTGTCGAGTATCGAATTGTCGATACTGGCAGCCAACGCACGGCCGCTCAGGTGTGCGCGCACCGAGGCGCGAAGGTTGGGTCGCCAGCTAGAACGTACCGACACGAGCGGGCTCAATCGGCGACCTCGAAATCCTGACCGATTTGCAGCGCCAAGTAGCTCCAAGCCGCGTACAACCCCACCCACTGCTCGCGGCCGGGGTAAGTGTCGTCGTCTTCGGGACCGTAGGTGCGACCGTCCGAGAAACGCGCCTGCATCTCCAACGCCTGTGTCGCGTGGATGTCGAGCCAGGTCGCCGCTTCGTCCCGTCGATGGGCGTCACCGCCGAACGCCCAATAGAAGGCATCGAAGCCAGCGAAGTTCATCCGTCTGCTCGTGCCCCAATCGGTGCCGTCCGGGTAGTAGAGCTGCTGCGTCGCAGCGTCGTAAATGGTGCCGCCCGGTGCCTGGAATGGCGGCGCTTGATAGTCCACCGCCGTCATCGCATCCCACATCAAGTCAACGTTGTGCAGCGAGGCAGCCGGAACGGACTTCCCGGCCAACCGGGTGGTGATCACCATGTGCATGTTGTGCATGATGGTGGTCATGTAGTCCGGGTGCAGAATCTGGTGGTTGTAAACGCGGCCGTCGTTCTCGATGTTGGACCCGTTCAACCAGTCTTTGAGCGGCCGACCGTCGAAGACTTCGGTGCTCGCCTCATCGTCGGGGGTGGCGAAAGAAGAGAGCATCAGCTCGGTGTTCTTGTCGTTCCACCGGCCCCACGCCAAGTCATCGGGCACCATCGCCATGGCGACCTGGAGAAGCATGGAATTCCAGGAGTTCTCCTCGGCCTTGCTGTCACCTTCGAACTGCTCCGTGCCATCGGGGCTTTTCCAATACGGAACTTCGTAGTCGATGAAACGGTTCGCCTCGGTGGTCACCAGGTTTGTGACCGCATTGCGGGTCTCCGGTGTGAGGTCGTCCCACATCAGCCAGCCGGCGAACGCCGTCAGTTCGCCCCACAGAGCGCCTTGCCACGAGGTGGCTCCACTCCAGCCGTCCTTGACGTTGCTGTAGTGCGTGGCGGCCAAGGAGTCGATCAGCGTCACGGCGACCTCGCCAGTGGCGATCTTTTCCGCTTGATCAGATTCCAGAGCCCCCGTCTGCACGGCCACGGCGAGGTAAAACGCCGTCGTAGCGGATGGCCGGATGTCGGCTTCCTCCACGCCGCCGAAGTCAAGCGGCTCGCCCTCGGTCTGATCCACGAACTTCTCGTCAAACCAGGTGTGCACGGAGTATGCGCTGCTGGCGATGAGGAGGTCCCGGATCTTCTGCTCGGCGGGCGCACCCTCCGCGGAGTCGCGGATCGTGGAGAGATCCGGAGGTACAACCTGGCCCCGGGAGCTCGAGCTCACGCCTGCACCCAAGACGAGTGCGGCAACACATGCGACTGCGCTTGCCGGCAAGATGACGGCGGCGAGCCACGCCGGGCGGCGTCGGAAACGGAGGTGCGCCGACACCGCCCGGCACGCCCAGAGAACGGCGATCGAAGCCACCGCGGACCCCACGGCAATGGCGACCAGCCATTTCCAACCGATAGGCCGACCGATGGCAGTCGCCACGAGGTATCGCGCACTGGCCGCGACGATCAGTCCTCCGGCCACGAGCATCGCGAAGTCTCCCGCTGTGCGCAGGCGTTCTCTGCGCGCTGGTCTCCGTGAGAGAAACGGGAGCCTGCCGCGGCGGCCCAGCAATTCGATCACAACGAACGCGGACAGAAGGAGGCCGGCGGTTAGGGCGAAAATACTGACTCCTCTAGCTCAGGTCACACGGCGACCGGTCGTACGTGCACCTGAAGTTGATGCTACAGGGGCGCGTTCAGAGCGCAGGTGGCGCACCGATAGTGTGACTCTCATGGGTCAATTCGCATGAAGCTATCGGTAATTGGATGCGGCTACCTCGGGGCGGTGCACGCGTCGGCGATGGTCGAGCTCGGTCATGACGTCGTCGGAATCGACGTGGACGCCGACAAGATCGCACAACTCGCGCAAGGGCGTCCACCGTTCTTCGAGCCGGGTCTCTCGGAGATCCTCACCTCGGCCACGGCCACCGGTCGGCTGCGGTTCAGCACGGACATCGCTGACGCTGCCGGCGCCCAGGTGCACTTCATCGGGGTGGGCACACCGCAGATGGCGGGCAGTCATGCGGCCGACCTCACCTATGTGAACGCCGCCATCACCGGGCTGCTGCCCTACCTGGCCGAGGGCGACCTCGTCGTGGGAAAAAGCACCGTGCCCGTCGGAACGGCCAGCCGCCTGGCAGATCTGATCACCGACTCCGGCAGCGGAGCATCGCTGGTGTGGAATCCCGAATTCCTGCGTGAAGGGTTCGCGGTTCAGGACACCATCAGCCCTGACCGGCTTGTCTACGGGGTCGCACCCGGCGAAGCCGGCGAACGGTCCGTGGAGCTTCTCAACGAGGTCTACGCATCCGCCATCGCCGCGGACACCCCACTGGTGGTCACCGATTACGCGACCGCCGAACTCGTCAAGGTCGCCGCGAACGCGTTTCTGGCCACCAAGATCAGCTTCATCAACGCCATGGCTGAGATCGCCGAAGTCACCGGCGCCGATGTCACCCAGCTCGCCGACGCTATCGGGTTCGATGCCCGCATCGGTCGGCGCTTCCTCAACGCCGGCGTCGGATTCGGCGGCGGCTGCCTGCCCAAGGACATCCGCGCGTTCACCGCCCGGGCCGAAGAACTCGGCCGGGGCGAGTCCGTGGCGTTTCTCAAGGAGGTCGACCAGATCAATCTGCGCCGCCGTTCCCACGTGGTCGACCTGGCCACCGCGGCGCTCGGTGAGCGCCTGCATGACGGCAAGGTGGCTGTGCTGGGCCTGAGCTTCAAGCCGCACTCGGACGACGTGCGAGACTCTCCCGCCCTCGACGTGGCGGTGCAATTGCACGGCCTGGGCGCGGACGTGGTGGCGAGCGACCCGAAGTCGGTGGAGAACGCCCAGGCGAAGCATCCGCAACTGCGCTATTCCGACGTCATCGAGGAGACCCTGCAGGACGCCGATCTGGTCGTGCTGGTCACCGAGTGGCCCGAGTTCGTGACCATCGACCCGGTCTGGGCCGCCACCCTGGTGAAAACGCCGACAATCATCGACGGTCGCAACGCCCTCGATGCCGCCGCATGGCGCGCAGCCGGCTGGACCTACACCGGCATGGGACGCCCGTAGCCGGTTGCTCGGCCCCGCATCGCCGCGCGCGTGCGAACCAATCCGGTGCGCCGACGACGCCGGCCGACGCCGTGCGTGGCCGCCGGCGTGACGTCCCTCCAACTGGGGTAGTTGGCGGGTCAAATCGGTCATCCAGGGTGCTCTGCTGACCAATAGTGTTCGTTGTGGGGGCATTCCTCCGTGTGGACGGGTTTCGGCATCAGAAGATGCGAGCCACACCGGAACCAAATCGGAGGCATCATGGCACACAGGCGACGTCATATTCGGGAACGCAGCGTTGCTGTGGCTCTGATGCTTACGGCCGTACTCGCGGTCGGCTCGTTTGCGACGGCTGCTCCGGCCACTGCAGCGATCGCTGACACCGCAACGACCAGTACCAGCTCAGTCGTGGGCACCGCACCCGGGGGAACGATCGCCGCCGTACAGCCTCTCGCCGCGCCCGCCACGGTCGCTCTGAGCGGCACCGTGTACGGACACACCAAGATCGGGACGGCGCCCTTGGCCGGCGTGTCGGTGAACGCAAGAAACGCCACCGGGTCCGCCTTCGGGTACGGCACCACCGATGCCGCCGGCAAGTACAATCTCACCGGGCTGGCCGCGGGAAACTACAAGATTTCGTACAACCAGTACAGCTCCAGCGCCAGCGTAAGGTTTATTGGCCAATTCTGGAAGAACAAAGCCACCGAGGCGCAAGCGAACCCGGTCAAGGTCGGTGCGACCAACCTTTCCGGATACAACGTCACCCTGGAGCAGGGCAGTTCGATCTCTGGAAAGCTCACCATGCGCCTGGGCGGAGTGTCAAAGCCGGCCACAACGGTGACAAAGGTGACGACCTTCCTCAACGGCAGCACCACCGGAGTAGACAACTGGGTGTACCTGGACGCCGCCGGCAACTACACCATCTCCCCGCTTGCCGCCGGCAGCTACAAGCTGAGCTTCGGCGACCTCGGAGCCACCTCGGGCCTACGCGGTGAGTACTACAACAACGCCACCACCCTGGCTGGTTCGAAGACCCTCACCGTGGCATTCGCGCAATCCGTCACCGGCATCAACGCCGAGCTGGCCGGTAAACCCGCCGTGTCGGTATGGAGCAATATAACGGGCACCACAACAGTGGGCAGCACTCTCACCGCATACGCATACCCCCAGCCGACCACGGCCACGGCGACGTACCAGTGGTATCGCAATGGTGTGGCCATCAGCGGAGCAACGAAACAGAACTACCTTCTCGTCGGCGGCGATGCAGGTAAGTCCATCTCGCTCAAGACCACCGCGACGCTGGCCGGTTATACCAGCGCGGCGGCTACCGCAGCGGCGTGGAGCATCATCCAGCCCGGCACCCTGACCGGCACCAAGCCACAAATCACCGGCACCAACAAGGTAGGGTCTCCCCTCACGGTGAAGCCCGGCACCTGGTCAGCCGGCGCCACACTTAGCTACCGTTGGTTCCGCTCAGGCCAGCCCATCAAGGGCGCGACAGCGACCTCCTACACGCTGACAGCCGCCGACCGCGGCACGACGATCACGGTGCAGGTTGTCGCTACGAAGACCGGCTACACCATGAAGAGCTGGACTTCCGCCGCTCTCACCATCCCCAAGCTGTAACCACAAGGCCAGGCTATAAACACTCTGACCAAGACACGGGCGGGCACGGCAGCACTCTGGCTGCTCGTGCTCGCCACGGTCGTCCTCCTCCCCGGCGCGTTCGACCGCTGGTTCCTGCCCAAAGACGCCGTCGCA
>Ga0247808_10000190_pt1 | contig 36703 bp, 35 predicted proteins | sample UWRJL089202R1_FD_179914 | JGI IMG/M metagenome (GOLD analysis project Ga0247808, IMG submission 179914) | Plant litter microbial communities from Arlington Agricultural Research Station in Wisconsin, United States - UWRJ-L089-202R-1 | ecosystem: Environmental > Terrestrial > Plant litter >... | reverse complement strand
GAAGGTCACCACAAGCTGCGCTACACCGAGGCGGCCATCCGTTCGGCGGTCGAGCTGTCGGCCCGCTACATGACCGACCGCAAACTGCCGGACAAGGCGATCGACGTCATCGACGAGGCGGGCGCATCCCAGATGCTGCTGCCGGAATCGAAGCGGAAGAAGGTCATCGGTCAGAAGGAGGTCGAGGCCGTCATCGCCAAGATGGCGCGCATTCCGCCGAAGTCGGTCTCCAAGTCCGACACCGAAGGTCTGCGCCAGCTCGAGACCGATCTGAACACCACGGTGTTCGGCCAGAAGGATGCGATCGATCAGGTGTCCTCGGCCATGAAACTGGCCCGGGCCGGCCTGCGCGACCCGCAAAAGCCGATCGGCTCCTTCCTGTTCGCCGGTCCGACCGGGGTGGGCAAGACCGAGGTGGCCAAGCAACTGGCCGCCACCCTGGGCATCGAGATGCTGCGCTTCGACATGTCGGAATACATGGAGCGGCACACCGTCAGCCGCCTGATCGGCGCCCCTCCGGGCTATGTCGGCCATGACCAGGGCGGCCTGCTGACCGACGCCGTCGACCAGCACCCGCACGCCGTGGTCCTGCTGGACGAGATCGAGAAGGCGCACCCCGACGTCTACAACATCCTGCTTCAGGTGATGGACAACGGGATGCTGACCGACGCGGTGGGCAAGAAGGTCGATTTCCGCAACGTGGTGCTGATCATGACCACGAACGCGGGCGCCGCAGACAACGCCCGGGCCTCGATCGGTTTCGGTCGCGGCAAGGTCGAGGGCGAGGACGACAAGGCCATCCAGCGCCTGTTCGCACCCGAGTTCCGCAACCGTCTGGACGCCATCGTCAGCTTCAAGCCGCTGTCGTCCGAGACCATCCGTCAGGTGGTGACCAAGTTCATCCTGCAGCTGGAAGCCCAGTTGGCGGACCGGAACATCACCATCGAACTGACCGACGACGCGGCCGACTGGCTGGCCAAGAACGGCTTCGACGAACTGTATGGCGCGCGCCCGCTGGGCCGGGTCATCCAGGAAAACATCAAGAAGCCGCTGGCCGACGACATCCTGTTCGGGCGTCTGACGCGCGGCGGCCACGTCAAGGTCGCGCTGAAGGACGGCAAGATCGCCTTCGACATCACCTCGGCCGGCAGCGGCGAGACGGTGAAGGAAGCGGCCGACGAGGACGCGGCGGTCTGATCCGTAAGGATCGCGCATGAAGAAGGGCCCGGGCGGCGACGCCCGGGCCCTTTTTGTTTGTCGGAAACGAAGCCTACGACCGGCGGCCCGAGCGGGCGAGGATGAAGGCCAGGCCGGCGACGATGGCGGTGGTCACCAGCGGCTTGCGGCGGGCGAAGTCCAGACCGGTGCGGGCCGGCTCGCGCAGGTCGATCGGCGCCTTTTCGACCAGACCGTCCAGATGGTCGATGGCGCGGCCATAGGCGTCGAGCGCCTTGCCCTTGACCTCGTTGAACTTGCCGTCGAGCTGAAGCTTGCTGTCGCCGGTCAGGCGGCCAAGGCCGTTCTGGACCTTGCCGGTCAGGGTGGAGGCGGCGCCGTCGATGATGGGGTCGGTCATGGGGTTTCCTTTGGCGTGGGACGAGCCGGGGAGGCTGCTGGCATAGTGCGTCGCGACGGTCCCGGTTCCTCGAACAGGGGCGCCCGCGACGATGCGGCATGATACACTGGCCGTCGTCACGCCTGTGCAGGAGATTTCGATGCTGCGTTTCATCATTCAGGCCCTGGTCACGGCGCTGGGCCTGTGGCTGGCTAGCCGACTGGTTCCGGGCGTGGCCTTCTCCGACACCGGCTCGCTGGTGCTGGCCGCCGTCCTGCTGGGGATCGCCAATGCGGTGGTGCGGCCCATTCTGGTGGTGCTGACCTTCCCGATCACCGTCCTGACGCTGGGCCTGTTCCTGCTGGTGGTGAATGCGGCGACGATCGGTCTGGTGGCTGTGCTGCTGGACGGGTTCGCGGTGCAGGGCCTGTGGCCCGGGATCGGCGCGGCCATCGTCACCGGCGTGGTCAGCTGGATCGCCGGCGCCTTCATCGGCGACGACCGACGCCGGGCGGACTGAGTGCACGATTATAATACCCGGGTGATATTGACTCTGTAATTTGATCCGGGTAAATCCTGCGTCTCATTCTGGAGAGACGTCATGACCATCCATTGCACCGCCTTTGCGGGACATCGCCGCATCGCCTCGGGCGCGCCGCATCAGGTGGTCGGCGCCGTAAAGGCGGCGACCGAGGCGGGCGAGTCGGTCTTGGTCTTCGACGATCTGGACGCTCGACCGGTCGAGTTCGATCTGCGCGGCGACCTCAACGCCATCCTGACCCGTCTGGCCCCGCCGCCCGTCGAGGAAAAGCGCGGCCCCGGCCGGCCGAAACTGGGCGTCACGGCCCGCGAGGTCACCCTGTTGCCGCGCCACTGGGACTGGCTGGCGACTCAGCCGGGCGGGGCGTCGGTGGCCCTGCGCAAACTGGTCGAGACCGCCTTGCGCGACGCCGAGGGACCGGACCGGATCCGCAAGGGAAGGGAGGCCGCCTACCGCTTCATGACCGCCATCGCGGGCGATCTCGCCGGCTACGAAGATGCGGTGCGGGCGCTGTTCGCGGGCGACGCGGCGGGAATGGACGCCGCCATGTCGACCTGGTCGCAGGACGTGCGGGCCACGGCGCTGGCGTGGGCGCATCCCGACTGAACCCGATCGCGGGCTTCGTTTCATGACTCTTTCGTCATGTTGAACGATCGAATTTGTATAGCGCGGTTCGGCGGATATGGTCCCGATCTCAGTCGTACAGGACCTTTTCATGCGTCGTTTCGTACCCGCCGTCGCCGCCGCCGCCCTTCTTGTTCACGCCGTGCCCGTCCGGGCCGCCGAGGCTGCCCCCGTCGCCGCCCAGGCGCCTGCCCTGCAGGCCGCGCCGGTCGCCGATCTGGTCGCGCGCGTGGACATCCCGTGGTCGCGCTTCGTGCTGGATAACGGCCTGACCGTGCTGGTTCACACCGACCGCAAGGCGCCGGTCGTGGCCGTGTCAGTCTGGTATAACGTCGGCTCCAAGGACGAGCCCGCCGGCTCGACCGGCTTCGCCCACCTGTTCGAACACCTGATGTTCGGTGGTTCCGAGAACTCGCCGACCAGCCATATCCAGGCGATGAGCGCGGCGGGCGCAACGAGCCTGAACGGCACCACCTGGTTCGACCGCACCAACTATTTCGAGACCGTCCCGACCCCGGCGCTGGAACAGACCCTGTATCTGGAAAGCGACCGCATGGGCTATCTGCTCGGCCAGGTCGGGCAGGAGGTGCTCGATCTGCAGCGTGGCGTCGTCCAGAACGAGAAGCGTCAGGGCGACAACCAGCCCTACGGCCTGTTCGAATACGCCCAGCTGGAAGCCCTCTTCCCTGAGGGCCACCCCTATCGCCACTCGACCATCGGCTCGATGGCCGATCTGGACGCCGCCAGCCTTGAGACCGTCCGCAACTGGTTCCGCGAGAACTACGGTCCGAACAACTCGGTGCTGGTCCTGTCGGGCGACATCGACGAGTCGACGGCCAAGACCCTGGTGGACCGCTATTTCGGGGCCATCCCGCGCGGCCCGGTGAACACCCCGGCCCAGGCCCCGGTGCCGACCCTGGCAGCCCCGATCAGCGCGGTGATGAAGGATCGCGTCGCCAATGTCCGCCTGACGCGCAGCTGGGCCGTGCCCGGCCTGCTGGACGCCGACATCGTGCCTCTGGCCGTCGGCGCCTCGGTGCTGGGCGGTCTGGCCAGTTCGCGTCTGGACAATGAGCTGGTGCGCAAGGACCAGTCGGCCGTCTCGGCCAGCGCCTCGGTGTCCGATTTCCACCGCGTCGGCATCTTCGACATCGAGGTCAATGTGAAGCCGGGGCAGGATCCGGTCGCCGTCGGCGCGCGTCTGGACGCCATCGTGGCCGACCTGATCGTCAACGGCCCGACCGCCGAAGAGGTAGCCCGCGTCGCCACCAGCTACGCCTCCACCCGCATCCAGAGCCTGGAACAGGTCAACGGCAAGGCCTCGGTTCTGGCCGAGGGCCAGCTCTATGCCGGCGATCCTGACCATTACAAGCGCGAGCTCGAGGCCTATGCGGCCGTCACGCCGGCCCAGGTCCAGGCCGCCCTGCGGAAGTGGCTTACCCGCCCGGTCTACAGCATGACCATCGAGCCCGGCGACCGCGAGGCCTATGTCGAGGCCGCCGCCGCCCCGGCCGGCGCCACACCGGTTCCTGCCGCCCCGATCGAACGCGTCGCCCGTCAGCCGATGCCGCCGATCGGCGACGTCTCCAACATCGACTTCCCGACCGTCGAGCGCGCCCGTCTGTCGAACGGCGTCGAGGTGGTCTACGCCAACAGCGACACCGTGCCGGTCACCCGCGTGGCGGTCGAGTTCGACGCCGGCTACGCCGCCGACCGCGCCGACCAGCTGGGCGCCCACAGCCTGATGCTGGACCTGCTGGACGAAGGCACGAAGACCCGCGACGCCACCGAACTGGCCGAGGAGCAGGAGCGTCTGGGCGCCACGATCAGCGTCGGCGCCTCGGTGGACCGTTCGGCCGCGACCCTGACCGCCGTCAGCACCAATCTGACGCCGTCCCTGACCCTGCTGTCCGACGTGGTGCGCAACCCGGCCTTCGCCGCGTCGGAGGTCGAACGCCTGCGCAACCAACGTCTGGCCGCCATCGCCAGCGAGCGCACCCAACCGCAGGCCCTGGCCAGCCGCGCCTTGCCGCCGGTCCTCTATGGTCCCGACAGCCCCTATGGCCGTCCCTTCACCGGGACGGGCGACGAGCAGACCATCGCCGCCGTCACCCCCGCCGACATGACCGCCCAGCACGACGCCTGGCTGCGTCCTGACAACGCGCGAATCTTCGTGGTGTCGGACCTGCCTCTGGCCGAGGTCACCGCCCGTCTGGAGACCGCCTTCGGCGACTGGCGCGCGCCTTCGACGGCCAAGGGAGTCAAGGACTTCGCCGCCGCTGTCCCGGCCGCGACCAGCCGGATCATCCTGATCGACCGTCCGCAGTCGCCCCAGTCGCTGATCTACGCGGGCGAGGTCCTAGGCAAGTCCGGGACCGACGACCTGCTCAGCCTGACCACCGCCAATGCGGTGCTGGGCACGGACTTCCTGTCGCGCATCAACGCCGACCTGCGCGAGACCAAGGGCTGGTCCTATGGCGTGCGCGGCGTCGTCACCGCGCTGGAGCACCGGACGCCCTATCTGATCACGGCGCCGGTCCAGGCCAATCGCACGGGCGAGTCGATCACGGCCCTGATGGAGCAGTACAAGAGCTTCCTCGGCGACAAGGGCGTGACCCCGGCCGAACTGACGCGGACCATCAACGGCAATACCCGCGCCCTGGCCGGCAGCTTCGAGACCTCGGCCCAGTTACTCGGCGCCCTGCGCAGCAACGCCCTGTACCAGCGTCCAGACGACTATCAGGAGACCTTGGCCGGCCGAATCCGCGCCCTGACCGCCGCCGAACTGGACGCCGCGGCTCGCGCCTCGATCGACCCGAGCCGCTTCGTCTGGATCGTCGTCGGCGACGCCAGCGTGATCAAGTCGCAGCTTGAGACCCTGGGCCTGCCGATCGAGGTCCGTCAGGTCGGGCAGTAACGAAAGAGGGCAGGGCGGTCGAAGGGCCGCCCTGCCTGTCTTCGCTGCAGCGCTTCCGACAGGATTGTTTCGCTTCAGGCGCACGATCGCGCCGCCTGCGGATGCGGCGGTGATGGAGGGCAGCGGAGCGCCGGGCCCGAGCCCGGAAATGAGATAGAGAAATACCGTTTTGACTCGAGGACGACGCTCCGCGCGAGGGTCCCTGTCGATGCATCCGGTGGGCACGGCTGTTGGCCGTTAGCCGGTGATTCCGCATCGCACGGGCAGGTCGGGCGACGATCCCGATCCCCGAACGGCGGATTTCCAACCCCCGCCGCCTTGCCGCCACCGAAATGGCCGCCCCGTTTCCTCGCCCCCGTCGCCGCTTCGGATCGCCGGCCTAGCGAGCCCTCCCTTGCGACGGGACGGCGTCATTATAGGGCGGGTGAAAGGCGTGGTCGGTCGAATGCGCGCCGAAACGCGCAATCCCGGGAAATCATTGGCTTTGGCGGGACGTCGGGTGGCGGGTTGGGCGCATTTACCGACACATAAACCGTGCATCCCCGCCAAGGCGGGATCCCGAGTTTTGGCGCGGGTCTGCAATGTTCCGGCAGTCAGCCTGAGCTACCAGCAAACGATCCGGGCCGGTGTTCCAACCTGGGTCCCCCGCCTTCGCGGGGATGAGCGGCTGTTTTAAAGGGCCACCCGCTCAAATAGCGGAGATCCATCAACGCCAGGTCGTAGTTAACCCACCTTCACCCGCGTCGCCGCTTCCGGCAGATCTTCCCCGAACGCCCGCTGATAGAACTCCGCGATCGTCGGGCGTTCCAGTTCGTCGCACTTGTTAAGGAAGGTCAGGCGGAAGGCCAGGCCGACGTCGCCGCCGAAGATGATGGCGTTCTGGACCCAGGTGATGACGGTGCGGGGCGACATGACGGTGGAGATGTCGCCGTTCATGAAGGCGTTACGGGTCATGTCGGCGACGCGGACCATGGCGGCGATCTTGCGGCGGCCGTCCGCGTCGGCCCATTCGGGAGCCTTGGCGGCGACGATCTCGGCCTCCACGTCGTGGTCGAGGTAGTTCAGGGTGGTGACGATGTTCCAGCGGTCCATCTGGCCCTGATTGATCTGCTGGGTGCCGTGGTACAGGCCCGAGGTGTCGCCCAGACCGATGGTGTTAGTGGTCGAGAACAGGCGGAACCACGGGTTCGGCCGGATGACGCGGTTCTGGTCCAGCAGGGTCAGGCGCCCTTGAGCCTCCAGCACGCGCTGGATGACGAACATCACATCCGGACGGCCGGCGTCGTATTCGTCGAACACCAGGGCGATCGGGCGCTGCAGGGCCCAGGGCAGCATGCCCTCGCGGAATTCGGTGATCTGTTTGCCGTCCTTCAGGACGATGGCGTCCTTGCCGACCAGATCGATGCGGCTGACGTGGCTGTCGAGGTTCACGCGGACCAGCGGCCAGTTCAGGCGGGCGGCGACCTGTTCGATGTGCGTCGACTTGCCGGTGCCGTGATAGCCCTGGACCATCACCCGACGGTCGAAGGCGAAGCCGGCGCAGATGGCCAGGGTCGTCTGGGGATCGAATTTGTAAGAAGTGTCGATCTCGGGGACGTGGCTGTCGACCGTGTCGAACATCGGCACGACCATATCGGAATCGACGCCGAAGGCCTCGCGCACCGTGACCTTGCGGTGGGGTTCGAACGTCAGCAGCGGATCGGGGGTCGCGTCGAGAGAGAAAGCCATGGGCTGCGATTAGCTGAAGCGCACCGGGTGGTCGAGACCCATGCCCACCTTCAGCGCGGCATTGACCAGAAAGGGCAGGCGGGCGGCGATCGGCGGGACGATTCCCTTCATCATCCAGGCGGGCGCCGAGGTGTTTCGGACAAGGCCGGTCAGGGTGCGCACATTGCGGACCACTGTCGCATCCACCGGGCGACGCAGGCGGTGATAGTCGTCGAGACGGCTGGCCTGTCCGCCCAGGAAATCATCGGCGCAGGCGGCGAAGACGGCGGCGTCCTCGATGCCGAGGTTCATGCCCCGGGCGCCGATGGGCGAATGAATGTGGGCGGCGTCTCCGGCCAGGGCGATGCGGCCCAGGCTGAGCCGATCGGCGATGCGATGGGAGATCCGGAACTCGCTTTCCCAGTACACGGTTCCGGCGGTCCAGCCGGCAGGCAGGGTGTCCCGAAGCGGCGCGCCGAACCCGATCAGCCGGAACCGCCGCCCCGAGAACGGCAGGCAGACGAACGAGCCGTGACGACGAAAGTCGATATAGCCCTCGTGCGGCGACGGCCCGGTCAGGTCGATATCCATAAGCTGCCATGGCTCGGGCCAGCCGTCGCCGGGGAAGGGGATGTCGAGCGCATGCCGGACGACCGAATGGGCTCCGTCGGCGGCGAACAGCAGGGGGACGACGGACACCTCTCCGTCCGCGAAGGTCGCGGTGACGGCGTCAGCGGTCTGGGTCACGCCGGTCAGGGCCTTGCCGCGTTCGGGCGCGACGCCGGCGGCGGCCAGCGTTTCGGCCAGCAGGGCCTCCGTGCGCCCCTGAGGCAGGATGACCATGGGCCGGTCGGCGCCGAGGGCTGGCCAGTCGGGCGCGATGCGGGCGAGGGAGCGCCCGTTGCGATGGATGTGCAGGGCCTGAATGGTCTGGGCCTCGGCCTCGATCCGGGCGGAGACGCCGGCCTCGGCCAGAAGGTCGAGCGTGCGTGGATTGACGCCCAGCGCCTTGGACGTCGGCACGGGCGCGGGCAGGGCGTCGACGATACGAACCGCGACGCCCCGCCGCATCAGGAACAGCGCCGCCGCCAGCCCCACGGGGCCGGCGCCGACGATCAGAACCTGGGGTTCAGCGCTCATGCGCCGGACGCTATTCCGCCGTCAGGTCCACGTCCACATTTCCGCGCGTGGCGTTGGAATAGGGGCAGACCTGATGGGCCTTCTGGATCAGTTCGTCGATGACCGCCTTGTCCAGACCGTGATCGGTGATCTTCAGGTCGACCGAAATGTTGAAGCCTTCGCCGTGGTCGTTCTTGCCGAAGCCAATACCGGAATGGACCTTGGTGTCCGGACCGACGGGCGTGCCGGCCTTGCCGCTGACCAGACGCAGGGCGCCGAGGTAGCAGGCGGCGTAACCGGTGGCGAACAGCTGTTCAGGGTTGGTGCCCGCGCCGCCCTTGCCGCCCATTTCGGTCGGGACGGACAGCAGGACATCGACCTTGCCGTCGTCGGTGGCCGAGCGGCCTTCGTCGCGACCGCCGCCCGAGGCGGTGGCGTGGGCTTTATAGAGGACGTCCATGGCAGGCTCCTGTGAAGTGGAGCCTACACTTAGGCGTTCACGGGCCGGACGCTAGGCGATGCCGGCCTTCTTCAGCGTCTTGTATGCCTTGATCACGCGGACCAGTTTGGCCTCGGCGCCGCGATCGCCCTGGTTATGGTCGGGGTGACAGCGCTTCAGCAGGTCATGGTAGGCGGTCTTGATCGCCTCCTTGGTCGCGCCGGGCTCCAGATCCAGGTCGGCCAGGGCGCCGCGTTCGATCTTGCCGACGCGACGATCCTCGACCGGACTTTGCGGCGCCTGATCGCCCTTGCGCCCGAACAGGCCGTAGCTGTCGCGCCACGAGCCGGTCCCGGTGGTGTTGGCCGTGCCCATCTTGGCGGCGAAGGTGGCGGCCTCGCGGCTGTTCTTGGAGGCCTTCATGTCCCAGGTCGGACGGCCGCCGGTCATGGCCTCGTTTTCCTTGGCCGCGCGAACCTGGGCCTCGTTCATGCCGGCGTAGAAATTCCACGCCTTGTTATACTCGGCCGCGTGGGGCTGACAGAAATCATAGAAGTCGTTCAGCCGCTCGCGCGACTTGGGGGCCTTGGCCGTCGCGGCCTTGCGGCAATCGGGATGGTCGCAGGGCTTCTCGCCGGGCTTCAGGCGCAGGACGTCCTGCTCCGCCTCGGCCTCTCCGGCCTTCAGCGGCTTGATCCGCATATCCTTGAAACGGGGTGTGTATTCGAATGACGCAGCCATTGGCCCAAGTGTAAGGTGGATTTGGACCTCATCAAGGACGCATCGATGCCGGAAGGCCCTATCGCGACGATTATCCGCGAAAAACTGTCCACGGCGCTCTCTCCGACACAGTTGACGATCGAGGACGACAGCTGGCGGCACGCCGGACACCACCACGAAGGCGGCATGGACGCCAAACCGGGCGGCGAAAGTCATTTCAATGTGACGATCGTCTCGGCGGCGTTCGAAGGGCAGGGTCGGCTGGCGCGTCAGCGCACGGTCAACGCCCTGCTGTCGCAGGAGCTGGCGGCCCCCGTGCACGCCCTGTCCATCAAGGCGCAGACGCCGGATGAAGCCTCAGGTTGAAGAAAATCAGCGTTCACTTCGTCTTAGAAAGTTGACGCTAGCTTCCGTCCGGGCCTGTTCAATTTCCGGAAAAACAAATGGTTGGATCCGAGGGTATCGGTAAGGGACTTGGCGGCACGGGCGAGGCCGCCCAGGCTCTGACCGCCATTCTGCAGACCCAATACCTTCGGTACATCATCATCGCCAGCTGGGCCGTGGGCCTGGTCGGCGTGGTCGGTGTTCGAACGGCCGTTCTGTGGTTTTTCATCACCATGGGCGCGGGCGGGATCCGCGGCGCCTTCGAAAAACGCATGGCGGACAAGGTCGGCGCGGGCTGGGGTTTCGCCTTTCCGGCCGTCGCCACCATCACAACCGCCGCATGGGCCGTCGCGCCGCTGCTGGCCTGGTTCTCGGGACATGCCTTCGGCCATCCGCTCGCCGTCGCCCTGCTGATCTCCGGCTATGTGCTGGTGTTCGCCCAGCTGCGAAGCTCGCCGCGTCAGGCCGTCGTCATCTCGTCACCCTATGGCCTGGCCGCCGGCGTCATCGCCATCAGCCTGTACGGCACGCCCCTGTTCTGGCCCTTCCTCGGCGTTCTTCCCTTTACCGCCGCCGGCATGTTCGTGCTTGTCACCATGACCCTGCTCCGCGAGGAACGGATTCGCGCTTTCCAGGAACATCAGGCCCATCTGATCGCCGAGCTTCAGGCCGCCCGGGACAAGGCGGATGCGGCGAACCAGGCCAAGTCCAGCTTCCTCGGCGTGATCTCGCATGAACTTCGTACGCCGATGAACGGGGTTCTCGGCGCCGCCCAGTTGCTGAGCGCCACGCGGCTTGAGACGACGCAGCGGGACTATCTGTCGATCATCCGCAACTCGGGCGACAACCTGCTGAGCCTGCTCAACGATATTCTCGACATGACCAAGATCGAGGCCGGCAAGATGACGTTCGACGTCGTCGATGTCTCGCTGGAAGAACTGCACGGCCGTGTGGTCGGCCCGTTCGCCGCCCAGGCGGAGGCCAAGGGGCTGGAACTTGTCCCCGCCTTCGAAGGCGACACCCCGGCCGTGGTGCGTGGCGATCCGCTGCGTGTCTGCCAGGTCGTCCAGAACCTGTTGTCGAACGCGGTCAAATTCACCGAGCGAGGCCGCATCGACTATACGATCCGGTCCACCCGCCTCAGCGACAAGCGGGTCAATTTCGACTTCATCGTCAAGGACAGCGGCGCGGGGATCAGCGCCGAGGACCTGGAACGACTGTTCCAGCCCTTCACCCAGGTGGACGCCTCGTCCACGCGCCGGTTCGGCGGCACGGGTCTGGGCCTGACCATCGCCCGGCGTATGGCCAACATCATGGGCGGCGACATCTCGGTCACCTCGGTTCCGGGCGAGGGCTCGACCTTCACCTTCTCGGTCGAGGCCGATGTGGTGGAATGGGCCGCCGTCGAGGCCGCCGCGCCCATCGACGCCGAAATCTTCGAGGGCCAGGCCCTCAGCGTGCTGGTTGTCGAGGACCATCCGGTCAACCGCATGATCCTGGAAGCCTGGCTGGGCTCGGCCGGACATGCCACCGCCTCGGCCGAGAACGGCCAGATCGCCGTGGATATCTGCGCCGATCAGGCGTTCGATCTGATCATCATGGACGTCAATATGCCGGTGATGGACGGCCTCAGCGCCACCCGTCTGATCCGTCAGGCCGGGGCCAACGCCGAGACCCCGATCGCCGTCCTGTCCGCCTCGGCCCGCAGCGAGGATCACGAAGCGGGTCTGGAAGCCGGCGCCGACGCCTATCTGAACAAGCCCATCGACTTCGCCGCCCTGGCCGAGCTGATGAACCGGGTCGGATCGGGCCGGGCAGGCGTGCGCGAGACGATGAATCAAGTCGAAACCGCGGCCGCAGCCTGAACGGGGCCTGAGCCGCCGCGTTCAGACACGGCTCAAGCGCCGGCATCTAGTCTTGGGGCAAGTCGAACGGTTCGACTGCTTAGGAGATGTCGTCATGAACAAGGTTCTCACCGCCGCCCTGGCCGCAGTCATCGCCGGTTCCTCGCTGGGCGTGGCCTCGGCCGCCGACGCGCAATCGCGTGGCAATAACGACCGCTACGAACAACGTCAGGATCGTCGCGACGACCGCCGGGACGCCCGCGACGATCGCCGGGAATACCGTCAGGACGCGCGCGACGACCGTCGCGAGTTCCGCCAGGATCAACGGGCCTACGGTCGCTACCAACGCGCCGAGCGTCGCTACAACGCCGGCCGTTACCAGGCGCCGCGCGGCTATCAGACCCGCAACTGGGCTTATGGCCAGCGCCTGCCCAGCTACTACAGCAACGGCTACGTCGTGAATAACTACTCGAGCTACGGCCTTCGCGCCCCGCCCCGCGGCTACCACTATGTCCGCAGCGGCAATGACGTGGTCCTGGCCGCCGTCGCCGGGGGCCTGATCACCGCCGTCATCGCCGGCCTGTTCAACTAGACCAACGGCCGGTGCGAAAGCCGGGCCCCGGAGGGAAACCTCCGGGGCTTTTCGTATTCTCTCGCCATTCCTCCCGGCATTCGCCGGGATGAGCGGATATCAGGTATGCAGGCAACGTCAGCGCCGCCGTTTCGTTTGCCCCTGACGCCGGACGTGACGGCGGAATAGAGGATGGCATGCGCGCCTTCGCCGAGCTTCTGGATCGCCTGTCCCTGACCAGTTCGCGCAATGCGAAACTGGTGCTGCTGCGCGACTATCTGAGGGCGACGCCGGACCCCGACCGCGGCTGGGCGCTGGCGGCCCTGACCGGCGACCTCAGCTTCGACGCGGCCAAGCCGGCGATGATCCGCCGGGCGGTCGAGGCGCGGGTGGATTCCGTCCTGTTCGGCTGGTCCTACGACTACGTCGGCGATCTGGCCGAGACGGTCGCCCTGATCTGGCCGGGCGATCCCGACCGGCGGCCCAACCGCGAGCCGGAGCTCAGCGAGGTCGTCGACGCCCTGGCCGCCGCCAAACGCACCGAGGTCCAGGGCCTGATCGAGGGCTGGCTGGACGCCCTGGCCCCCAAGGGGCGTTGGGCCTTGCTGAAACTGGTGACGGGCGCCCTGCGCGTCGGCCTGTCCGCCCGCCTCGCCAAGACGGCCGTGGCGATGGTGCGGCCGGCGGCGGTCAGCGAACCGCCCGATCCGGAAGGCGGCGAGGCCGTTACGCCTCTGCCCGTCATCGACGTGTCGGAGATCGAGGAGGTCTGGCACGCCCTGTCGCCCCCCTATGCCGACCTGTTCGCCTGGCTGGAGGGCAGGGCGGAACGGCCCAATCCCGATGCGCCCGGCCGGTTCCGACCCGTCATGCTGGCCGTCGCCATCGATGAAGCGGTGGATTTCGCCAAACTCGATCCCTCCGACTACGCCGCCGAATGGAAATGGGACGGCATCCGGGTGCAGGCCGTGCGCGAAGGCGGCCAGACCCGGCTCTATTCCCGCACGGGCGACGAAATCTCGGGCGCCTTTCCCGACGTCGTGGCTGGCCTGACGTTCGAAGGAGCGGTGGACGGAGAGCTTCTGGTCTGGAGGGATGGCGTCGTCGCCCCGTTCGGCGACCTGCAGCAGCGGCTGAACCGCAAGACCATCGATGCGAAGACCATGGCCGCCTATCCGGCGGCGGTGGTGGCCTATGACTTGCTGGCCCTGGACGGAGAGGACCTGCGGGCCTTGCCTCTGAGAGAGCGTCGCGCGCGGCTGGAGGCCCTGACCGACGGCCATGGCGGCGACCGCCTGCATCTGTCGCCCGTGGTCGATTACGACAGCTGGGAAGGCCTGGGCCGGCTGCGCGCCGATCCCCCGGTCGGCGCGGCGGCCGAAGGGTTGATGCTCAAACGTTGGGACTCGGCCTATGTCGCCGGTCGTCCCAAGGGGCCGTGGTTCAAGTGGAAGCGCGATCCCCACACCGTCGATTGCGTCCTGATGTACGCCCAGCGTGGGCATGGGAAACGGTCCAGCTTCTATTCCGACTTCACCTATGGCGTCTGGACGGAGGAGGGCGCCCTGACCCCGGTGGGCAAGGCCTATTTCGGCTTCACCGACGAGGAGTTGAAACAACTCGACAAGTTCGTTCGCGACCACACCCTCGAACGGTTTGGCCCCGTCCGCTCGGTCCGGGCCGAGCGAGATTTCGGCCTGGTGCTGGAAATCGCTTTCGAGGGTCTGAACCGGTCGCCGCGTCACAAGTCCGGCGTCGCCATGCGGTTTCCGCGCATCTCCCGTATCCGCTGGGACAAGCCGGCGCGGGAGGCCAATACGCTGAACGACGTGATGGACCTGCTGGACGCCATCGAGAGCGGCGGCGGCCGGATCGCGACGGCGCCGACCGGCTGAAAGTCCGGCTGAAGGCGGGGCGAACGCCGAAATCGGCCCGCGACAGGGTTCCAATCCGGGCGTCAGGCGTTAGACCCGGCCTATGTCTTCTCTCTCCGCTCCTCTGACGGCCGCCATGTCGGCCGGTGAATCCGCCGTGGCCATGGACGCCGCGATGATCGCCAAGCTGACCGACATGGCCGGCGATTTCGCGGTCAATTTCGGCGTCGCCCTGCTGGTCTTCATGGCCACCCTGTTCGCGGCGAAATGGGCGGCGCAGGGGACGCGGCGGGCCCTGTCGCGCGTGCGCGGCTTCCGCCACGACCCCACGGTGCTCAGCTTCGCCGTACAGGTGGTGCGGGTCATCGTCATCATCGTCGGCATGATCGCCGTGCTGCAGCGGCTGGGCGTGCAGACGACCTCGATCATCGCCGTTCTGGGCGCGGCCTCGCTCGCGGTCGGTCTGGCGCTGCAGGGGACGCTGTCGAACGTGGCGGCGGGCGTCATGCTGCTGGTGCTGCGACCCTATCGCGTCGGCGACGTGGTCGACATCGGCGGCAACGTCGGTTCGGTCCAGCGTCTGGACCTGTTCACGACCCAGTTGTCGAACGGCAACAACGTCAAGATCGTGGTCCCGAACGGCAAGGTTCTGGGCGACGTGATCCTGAACCTGTCCGGTCAGAAGACGCGCCGCATCGAGATCAAGTTCACCGTCGGCTATGGCGAGAACCTGAACGACGCCCGCAAGGTTCTGGAGACGGCCGGTTCGGCCCATCCCAAGGTTCTGCCCGACCCCGCGCCGTGGGCCGGCGTCACCGCCCTGCTGGACAGCGCGGTTGAGGTGTCGTTGCACGCGTGGGTCAAGTCCGAGGACCATTTCCAGACCCAGGCCGATCTGTTCCAGGCCGGCAAGGAAGCGCTGGACGCCGCCGACATCGAAATTCCCTTCCCGCATCAGGTCGCCGTCCCCTATGGCGACGAGGACGAGGCGAACGTTCCGCCTCGGGATGCGCAGACCCCCGCGCTGCGCGCCTCCACCGTCGCCGACGGACGGAACCGCGAGGGCAGCGAGCGGGACGATCAGGGGGAAGAGGGCTAGGCCATGCGTTACGATTTTGGTTCCGACAACACCGCGGGCATGGCGCCGGCGGCGCTGGATGGCCTCGTCCGGGCGAACAACGGCTTCGCCCGCGCCTATGGGGCCGACGACGTCACGGCGCGGGCGGCCGACCAGATCCGGCGTCGACTGGACGCCGACGCCGAGATCCGCTTCGTCTTTTCCGGCACGGCGGCCAATGCGATCGCCTTGTCGATGCTGGCCTTTCCGTTCGAGGCCGTGCTGGCTCACCACGCGGCCCACGTCTGCACAGACGAGACCGGCGCGCCCGGCTTCTTTGGTCAGGGTCTGGGCCTGATCGGCCTGCCGGGCCTGTCGGGCAAGATCGAGCAGCGGGCGCTGGAAGCCATCCTCGACGAGCCCGAGGTCGGCCACCGCCAACCGCCGGCCGCCCTGTCCCTGACACAGTCCACCGAATACGGCACGGTCTATACCGAGGAAGAGCTGCGCCACCTGATCGAGCCGGTGAAGGCGCGCGGGCATGGCGTCCATCTGGACGGGGCGCGTCTGGCCAATGCGGCGGCGGCGGGCTTTGACCTGACGCAGATCCCGCGTCTGGGCGTCGACGTTCTGGTGTTCGGCGGGGCCAAGGCCGGAGCCAACTGCGCCGAGGCCATCGTGCTGTTCGACAAGTCGCTGGCCCGGCGGCTGGACAACCGGCTGAAACAGGCGGGGCAGACGGCGTCCAAGGCCCGCTTCCTCGCCGCCCCCATCCTCGGCCTGCTGGAAAGCAACGCATGGGAGGACGGCGCCGCGCACGCCAACCTGATGGCCCAGAGGCTGGCCGCAGGCATCGCCACCCGCTCGCCCTTCGTCCTCGCCCACCCGGTCGAGGCCAACGCCGTCTTCGTCCGCATGCCCGCCGCCGCCCACCAGCGGCTGAACGAACTCGGCTGGGCCTGCTACCAATTCGACGACGGTTCGGTCCGCTTCGTCTGCTCCTGGGCCACGCAGGTCGAGGCGGTGGATGAAATCATCGAGACCATCGCGGGTCTGGGCTGACGACTTCCACCGGGCGGCGACACAGCCCATATGTGCGCCCATGACGATGCGCGGTGTTGAAAGAGGCGGGCGACGCCGCGATCCGGAGTCCAAGGCCCAGGCCGCGGCGGCGACGGATATCCCCGAAGACCCCAACACGCTGGCGGCCTTGACCGATCTGGTGCGTCTGGTCGGGCGCTCCGGCGCACCGCAGCTGAAGCTCAGGCTGGCGCTGTCGATCCTGCTGACCCTGTTCGGCAAGGCGCTGGGCGTGCTGGCGCCGCTGGTGCTCGGTGCGGCGGTCAATCATCTGGCCAGCGATCAGCCCACGGGCGTGGCCGTGGGGCTGGGCTTCGCGGGCTTTGCGATCGGCTGGGCCCTCGTGCGGTTCCTGTCATCGGCGGCGCCCCAGCTTTCGGACGTGGTCTTCGCGCCCGTGCGTGCGGCGGCGCAGAGGGCGACGGCCGCCGTGACCTTCGCCCACGCCCTGAACCTGTCGCTGGACTTCCACCAGACCAAGCGGTCCGGGACGCTGTCACGCACGGTGGACCGTGGCTCGCGCGCCGTCGACTTCCTGCTGCGCATCCTGGCGTTCAACCTGGTCCCGACAGGGCTGGAGCTGATCCTCGCGGCCGGGGTTCTGGGCGGTAAATACGACTGGCGGTTCGCGGCGGTCGCGGTGGTGGTGGTAGTGACCTACACCGGTTTCACCTTCTCGATCTCCAACTGGCGGATCGAGCATCGGCGGACGATGAACGCGGCAGACAGCGAGGCCGCCGGCCTGGCCGTCGACGCCCTGCTGAACTACGAGACGGTCAAATCCTTCGGGGCGGAGGCGCGGGCGGCCGGGGACTACGACCGCGCGCTGGGGACCTACAATGTCGCCGCCCTGAAGGCGAACACCTCCCTGGCCATGCTGAACGCCATTCAGGGTCTGATCATGAACGTCGGTCTGGGCGTCATGGCGGTGATGGCCGGGTTCGAGGCCGCCGCGGGGCGCATGGGGCCCGGCGATGTCACGGCGGCGGTGCTGATCCTGATCTCGCTGTATGCGCCCCTGAACATCCTCGGCTTCGCCTATCGCGAAATCCGCCAGTCGCTGATCGACATGGAGGAGATGCTGAAGATCACCCGGCAGCGGCCGCAGGTGGCGGACGCCCCTCATGCTCCTGACCTGCCGCGACCCAGGGATGATCGGGGCGGCTCCATCGCCTTCGAGACCGTCTATTTCCGCCACGACGCACGGACCAGCGGGCTCGAGGATGTCAGCTTCGTCGCCGCGCCCGGCACGACTACTGCGCTGGTCGGGCCGTCGGGGTCAGGCAAGTCAACCATCGTCAAGCTGGCCCTGCGCCTGCTGGATCCGCAGGGCGGCAGGGTTCTGATCGACGGGCATGACATGCGCGACGTGACCCAGTCGTCGTTGCGCCGCGAAGTGGCGCTGGTGCCGCAGGATGTGGCTCTGTTCAACGACAGCCTGAGGACCAACATCGCCTTCGCCCGCCCCGATGCGGACGAGGCGACCATCTGGGCGGCGGCCGAGGCGGCGGAGCTGGCCGACTTCATTCGCGGCCTGCCGGACGGGATGGAGACGCGCGTCGGCGAACGGGGGCTGAAACTGTCGGGCGGCGAACGTCAGCGTGTCGGTCTGGCCCGGGCCCTGCTGGCCGATCCCTGCATCCTTATTCTGGACGAGGCGACCAGCGCCTTGGACAGTCGTACAGAGGCCGCAATCCAGAGGACCCTGCGCAAGGCGCAGGCGGGCCGCACCACCCTGGTCGTCGCCCACCGCCTGTCGACCATCGCCGACGCCGACCAGATTCTGGTGCTGAAGGCCGGACGGATCGTCGAACGGGGCGCCCACCACGAACTGGTGGCGCGCGTCGGTGGAGAATACGCCGCCCTGTGGCGCAAGCAGACGCGCGGCGCGCGGGTCGCCAACGCGGCGGCTCAGCCCTCGGATTGAGGCGTCGGGATCTTCTTGGCCAGCACCTGCTTCAGGCTGTCGAGCACCTGAATCCGGGCGTCGATCGCCTCGGGCGGCAGGCTCATGATCAGCTGCATCGACTGGGCGTGGACGGTGACGATCCGCCAGTCGAAAGGCCATGTCGCCGGGGCGGCGTCGATCAGATCGCACAGGCCGGCGGCCACAGTGCACAGGTCGTCCAGCTCGAACGGCCCGGCCGCATCGATCACGGCGCTGGACAGATGATAGGCGCGGGCCAGCGACCGGCCCGCGTCCGGATCGCCGATAGCCGGCGCTGGCAGGGCAGCCAGCTCGGCGATCCGCTCGCCGATGATACCCAGGCTCTTGGCCTGCATGGTCTCAAGGTTCGATTTCGCCTGGGCGAGCGCCACGCCGACGCTGCAGCCACCGGGCTGGTCGATCATCGCCGAAAGGCGCGACTTGCGCTGCTGCCAGAGAACGAGGCCCATCATGCAGTCTCCGGCGTGACCAGGGTGGCCATTTCCGCCTTGGCGGCCTCGAATGCTACCCTTGCGATCATGTCCGACCGGCGTTCGTTCTGCTCGCGCGGAACAGAGGTCTGGAAGCGACGATCCGGCCCCTTGTAATCGTCGACCTCGAGGAAGGGCCGCGAGTCGCGGGCGACCCAGATCAGCCGTTCCAGCAAGCTGGCGGCGCTGAACGGCTTGGTCACCAGATAGTTGGCCCCGCAATCGCGCACCGCCGCCACCTTGGACTTGCGCACGTGACCGGCGGTCATGATGACCGGGACGTAGGCATTGGGATCCAGCTGCGAATTCCGGAGCCATTTCACCAGTTCGTGCCCGTCCATTCCCGGCATCTCGCAATCGACCAGCAGCAGGTCGATCGTCTGATCCTTGAGGATGTCGATGGCGTCGGCCGCGCTGTAGCAGGAATAGCGGGTCTGGATGCCGAAGCCGCGAAGGGCCTCGCAGGTCAGATCGAGGCCGAAGGCGGAGTCGTCGACCACCATGGTCACGGCATTGCCCAGGTTAAAGACCGCGCTCTCGCGCAGGTTCTCGTTGAAGCTGGTGGTGCTCATGAACAGGCCGACGATGGAATCACCACGTCAGGGTGTCAGGCCGCCGTGCACAACCCGTTAACGACGTGTCGTCAGGACAGTCGGCCGATGGCGTAGAAGCGGTCCGCCCGTTGCTTGCGCAGGGCGTCGGGAGAGAGGGGCGACAGGGCTTGCAGCTCTTCCTCGACGGCGTCGCCGACGGACAGCATGGCGGCTTCGCGGTCGGCATGGGCGCCGCCGACCGGTTCGGCGATCAGGCGATCGACGATCTTCAGCGCCATCAGGTCCGGGCCGGTGATCTTCATGGCCATGGCGGCGTCGCGAGCCCGGGCCCCGTCACGCCACAGGATGCCGGCCGCGCCCTCGGGCGAGATGACCGAATAGATCGAATGCTCAAGCATCAGCACCCGGTTGGCGGCGGCCAAGGCGATGGCGCCCCCCGATCCGCCTTCGCCGGTCACGGTGGTGATGAAGGGCACGCCCAGCGTCAGGCCGCGCTCGGTCGATCGGGCGATGGCCTCGGCCTGGCCGCGCTCCTCGGCGCCCAGACCCGGATAGGCGCCGGCGGTGTCGACGAACGACAGCACCGGCAGGCCGAACCGGTCGGCCAGATCCATCAGCCGCACGGCCTTTCGATAGCCTTCGGGCCTCGCCATGCCGAAATTGTGGGTCAGCCGGGTGGCGGTGTCGTGGCCCTTTTCATGGCCCATGACCACCACGGCCTGGCCGCGGAACCGGGCAAGGCCGCCCAGGATGGCCTGGTCGTCGCCGAACTGGCGGTCGCCGCGCAGCTCGACATAGTCGGTGAACAGGCTGGCCAGATAGTCGATGAAGTGGGGCCGCTGCGGATGGCGCGCGACCTGGGTCTTCATCCACGGATCGAGACCGGCGTAGGTCTTCTTGCGAAGCTGGTCGGCCTTCTTCTTCAGGCCCGCGATCTCGGTCTCGAACGATCCTGAGCTGGCGGCGAGCAGCCCCAATTCCTCGATCTTCTCCTCGAGTTCGGCGATCGGCTTTTCGAAATCGAGGTAGTGCGTGGCCATGAAGCGTCCGGAAGGGCGGGCGGAGGGAGCCGACCGTGAAGGCGGCGGAACCTAGAGCCGGTAACGCCTCCGGGCAAGCGGGGGTTCAGACGGACGGTGGTCGGGCTTCAATATCCGGTTCTCGGGCCCGATGGCCACGCTTTGGAAGTTGCTGCGCTCCGGGCGTACGCTTGACCTGACGAAATGTACGCTATAGCAGACATGATGTCTGGTGAGGCTTACGATGTTCCGCATTTCTGTCATTCTGGTTTGCAGCCTGGGCCTTGGCGCTGCTCTGGCCTGGAGCTGGGCGGCGTGGCCTTTGTGGCCCGGCGTATTCGGGGCCGTCGTGCTGGTTCTCGCAGCGGGCGCCGCGCGCTGGCGCTGGGATCACGGCGCAATCATCGGAGATGAACCGGGCCCCTATGAGCGACGGGCCTGGCACTCCATGGCGTCCCTGACGGTATTGACCAGCCATCTCGCCGCCGCGCTCTGCTCGGGCCTCGACCTTCATGTCGGTCGCGGAAACACCCTGGCCATCGACAACTGGCTCCTGATTCTCGGCGCGGCTGTCGGCTGGATCATCATGCGACCCCGATCGATGGACCGCGACGAGCGGGACGCCGAGATGGCGAACCGGGGCGCTCACGCCGGGTATCGGGCGTTGGTCGGGCTGCTGGTTGTGCTGTTGCTGACCCTGGGTTTCGCGCCGGTCGTCGTGACCGAGCAGTTGAACCCGTTCCTTCTCGGCAATCTGATGGTCGTGCTGATCCTGGCGAGCGGTGTGGCTGCTTTTACGACCCAGCTTCTCGGCTACTGGTCCTTGTCCCGGCCGGAGGCGTCGGATGGCTGAGCACGCGATCGGCAACAATCTGAGACGGCTTCGGTTCGATAATGGCGAGATGACCCAGGAGGCGCTGGCCAAGGCGGCCGGCGTGACCCGTCAGACGATCATCTCGCTGGAAGCAGGACGGTACGCCCCCTCCCTTGAACTCGCCATGCGCCTCGCTGTCGTTTTCAGACGACCCGTCGACGATCTCTTCTACTGGCGGACGCCCCCGGCCTGACCCTCATCCGAAACGAATCCGCGTCCACGCGGCGACAAGGAGTTTCCATGCGCATTTCACAGTGGGCCCATGGCGGGATCGGGGCCCTCGTCCTCCTCTCTTCCGCCGCAGAGGCCCGTGCTCAAACCTTCCAGACCCAGCCCGCGGGACAAGTGCTGCAAGGTCAGCCGGTGGCGGTGCGTCTCGTCGATCTGTCGCCGGGGGTGGAGGTCGAGATCGTCGCCGAACGTCCCTTCGGCCGGCCGGCGCGTCTGTACGCATCGGGCGCCCGCTTCGTCGCGGACGCGACCGGCACGGTGGATCTGGCGACCGCGACTCCCGTGGACGGCGACTATCAGGACGCGGACGCCGCCGGCTTGTTCTGGTCGATGACGCCCACGGACCGGCCTCTTCCGGAAAACTGGCCAAGCGGAGAGGTTTGGCTGACGGCCCGGATCGGAGGGACGGCCGTGGCTTCCGGCGTGACGCATCTGATCGGGGCGCGGTCGGACGTTCTGGTCGAGGACATCGCGGGCTTCCCCGCGGCGAAGCTCTACCGCCTTCCCGGCGACACGCCCCGTCCGGTCGTTGTGGTTCTCCACGGCGCCGATGGCGGCACGGGCGCGAGCGAGCGGTTCGGGCCCAAACTGGCATCGCTGGGCTATGCCGTCGTCGGCCTGCCCTACTATTCGCCGGACTGGGGCGAATATGCGCCGCCCAAGGCGATCCCGGAGCTGCCCGGCAGCTTCATCGACATCCGCATCGACCAGATCGCCGAACTGCGCTCCGCGTTGGCGACCCGACCCGGGGTGGACGCGAACCGGATCGCCCTGTTCGGTGGTTCGAAGGGGGCGGAGTTCGCTCTGATCGCCGCCAGCAAATATCCCTGGCTGACCTCGATCGTCGCACTGGCTCCGTCGGACCTCGTCTGGGAAGGCTGGGGGATGGAGATGGTCGAGGCCGAGGGTACGCGGTCGTCCTTTTCGTTCGAAGGTCAGCCGCTGCCCTTCATGCCCTACGTGGGCTTCGTCGACGGTCTGCTGGCCGGGCCGGCCGCGGATCTTCTGAAGATTCACGAAGACGGCCGCGCGGCGCATCTCGACCGCGAGGCTGACGCCCGAATCCGCATCGAGGCCTATTCCGGGCCGGTCATGCTGGTCGCCGGTGACGCCGACCGCGAATGGCGATCAGGGCGGATGGCCCGAAATCTCGCCTCCACGCGGGCACGAGCGGGGCTGGAGACGACCTTGCTCGTCTATCCGGACGCCGGTCACGACATCAGCGGCGACGGCTGGGCCCCGACGATTGCGGGGGTCGAACGGGGAGGCGGCTCCGCCGAAGCCAATGCGCGCGCCCAACGCGACGCATGGCCGCGTATCGTCGCCTTTCTCGAGCAAACGCTGAAGCCCGGGACCTTTCGCCGCTAATCGTCCCGCGCCAGCGGGTGATGCCGGGTCACGACCTGCGCAAGTCGGTCGGTCGCGACGTGGGTGTAGATCTGGGTGGTGGCGATGTCAGCATGGCCCAACAGGGTCTGGACGACGCGCAGATCGGCGCCGCCTTCCAGCAGATGGGTGGCGAAGGCGTGGCGCAGGACGTGGGGGCTGACCCGGGCCGGGTCGATGCCGGCGTCGATCGCCGCCTGATCCAGCTGCTGGGCGAAGCGGCGCGGCGTCAGGTGGCCGCTGGCGCCGTTCGAGGGAAACAGCCACGGACTGTCCGGGGCCTTGGGCGGCAGGGCCGCGTCTCGGGCCAGCAGCCAGGCCTTGACGGCTTCGCGCGCCGCTCCGTTCAGCGGGGCCAGCCGTTCCTTGCCGCCCTTGCCGCGCACGATCAGCCATTGCGGATCGCGCCGCGCCGCCTCGACCCGCAGGGCCAGCAGCTCCGACACGCGCAGGCCCGAGGCATAGGCCATCTCGACCAGGGCCAGCATCCGTATCGCCCCGACCCGGTCGCTGTTCGCCGCCGCCGTCAACAGCCTATCGATATCGTCTCGGCTCAGGGTCTTCGGCAGGGACCGCCCCTGCTTCGGCGCATCCAGCCGGCGTGAAGGATCGTCCGTCCGCCAGCCTTCGCCGAGCGCGAATCGATAGAACTGCCGCACCGCCGATCGCCGCCGCGCCGCCGTCGCCGCCGACAGGCCACGCGTGGACAGTCTCGCGAACCAGGCCTCGATCGCGACCTCGTCCGCCCCGATCAGGCCGGCGGCGCCCAAACTGTCCTCGGCATCGGCCAGATCCCGGGCATAGGCCGACAGGGTGTGGGGCGAGGCGTCGCGCTCGACCGCCATCATCTCCAGGAAGGCCTCGACGCGCGGGGAGGGGGCGGTCGCCGTCATCGGGCGGTTTTGGCCGGGGATGAACCAACGCAGGTCTGGCGACCTCGCCCGCTTGGTGTAGAGGATTGAGCGGCCATGCGTGTTTCCTTCCTCACCACCACCACCACCGTCGTCCCGCGTCATCGGGTGTTCGCATGAGCGGGCGCGAACCGATTCTGCGCATCCCCCGGACCATAGCGCTGGTGGGGCTGATGGGCGTGGGGAAATCGACCGTCGGACGGCGACTGGCGGCGCGGCTGGGCCTGCCCTTCGCCGATGGCGATGACGAGATCGAACAGGCCGCCGGAATGACCGTGGCCGACATCTTCACCACCCTGGGCGAAGGCGGCTTCCGCGACGGCGAGGCGCGGGTGATGAAGCGCCTGCTGGAAGGTCCGCCCATGGTGCTGGCCACCGGCGGCGGCGCCATCCTGAACGCCGACACCCGCGCCCTGATGAAAGTCCATTCGACCAGCGTCTGGCTGAGGGCCGACCTGAAGGTCATCGCCTCGCGCGTGCAGCGGCGCGACACCCGACCCCTTTTGCGGGGCAAGGATCCGCTGACCGCCCTCTCTGGCCTGGCCGAAGTCCGCTACCCGATCTACGCCCAGGCGGATGTGATCGTCGACGTCGGGGCCGGCGCCCACGGCGAGGCGGTCGATGCGATCATTCAGGGCCTGACGACATACTATGCCGCCCAGCCCACGGCGGGGGAGACGGCCTGATGACGGTCATTCCGGTCGGAGGCGAGGGCTTCGCCGCCTATGACGTCGTGGTCGGCCGAGGGCTGCTGACGGGAGCGGGCGAGCGCATCGCCCCCTTCGCGCGCGGTCGCACCGTCGTCGTTACCGATGAGACGGTCTCGGCCCTGCACGCCGGGACCCTGACCGCTTCGCTGACGGCCGCCGGGGTCCGTTCTGAGATCGTGGCCGTGCCGCCGGGCGAGGGCTCCAAATCCTTCGCCGAGCTGGAACGGGTTCTGGACCGTCTGCTTGACCTCGGTCTGGACCGCAAGGATGTGGTGGTGGCCCTGGGCGGCGGCGTCGTAGGGGATCTGGCCGGTCTGGCGGCGGCGCTCTACATGCGTGGTATCGACTTCGTTCAGGTCCCCACGACCCTGCTGGCCCAGGTTGATTCTTCGGTCGGCGGCAAGACGGCGATCGATACGCCGCGCGGCAAGAATCTGGTCGGCGCCTTCCATCAGCCCCGGCTGGTCCTGGCCGACATCGACGTGCTTTCGACCCTGCCGGCGATCCAGCTCCGGTCTGGCTGGGGCGAGGTGCTGAAGCACGGTCTGATCTGTGATCCCGATTTCTTCGACTGGCTGGCCGGCGACGGCGCGGCGGGCGCCACGGGCGATCCTGCCGCCCTTGAGCGGGCCGTCGTCCGCTCGGTCGAGATCAAGAGCGCCATCGTCAGCGAGGACGAGAAGGAGGCGGGCCGGCGCGCCCTGCTGAACCTCGGCCACACCTTCGGCCATGCGGTCGAGGCCGAACTGGGCTTCGAGGAAGCCGCCCTGGCTCACGGCGAAGCCGTCGCGCTCGGCTGCGTTCTGGCCTTCCGCTATTCTGTGCGACTGGGCGCCTGCCACGCCTCCGAGGCTGAACGGGTGACCCGGGTCACTGCCGCGGCCGGCCTGCCGACCGAACTGACCCAGGCGGACGTCTTCTCCGCCGACGCCCTGATCGCCCGCATGGCCGGAGACAAGAAGGCCGAGGGCGGGCGGCTGACCCTGGTCCTAGCCCGGGCCATCGGCGACGCCTTCCTCGAACGCACGGTCGACGCCGCCGACCTGAAGGCCTTCCTGATAGAACAGGGCGCGACGTGAAGCTGGAGGCCGTGGCCCTTCAGGACCGCTTCGTCCGTCTGGAACCCCTCGCGCCTGACCTGAAGGCGGCTATGCAGGCCGCGCTGGATTGCGACACGGCCTCCTGGGACATCCTGGCCGGTGCGGCGTACGGCGACCATTTCGACGGCTGGTGGGCGGCCGCCATGGCCGCGATGACCAACGGGTCGCGGATCGCATGGGCTGTGTACCGCCTGTCGGACGGCGCGCTGGTCGGGACCACCAGCCTGTATGAGATAAAACCCGAGCATCGCCGCTGCGAGCTCGGCTCGACCTTTTATCGTCCCGAGGCTCGGGGCGGCCCGGTCAATCCGGCCTGCAAACGCCTGCTGCTCGGCCACGCCTTCGATGCGGGCGCGATCCGGGTCGAGATCATCACCGATGCGGTCAACGCGGCCAGCGCGGCGGCCATCCGCAAACTGGGCGCCCGCGACGAAGGCGTCCTGCGCAAGCACAAGATCACCTGGACCGGCCGGATCCGCGACACCGCCCAGTTCGCCATCCTCGACGACGACTGGCGCGTGGTGCGGGATCGACTGGACGCGCGACTGGCGACGTTCGGCTCAACCGGCTGCTCGCCGCGCTTGTCGGGCGACCGTAACGCACGACGACATGTTTGACCTGCCAACGCGCCGTCAGTTGAATTGCATGATTTCAAAGCGTCGTGGGGACAGGCCGCCATTCGGCCATACACCCGTTTCAACCGTGGTATGATCTTGATCAGTCTTCCATATCGGCCAACGGGGATCGCCGAAGTGGACGATGTTTTTCAGTCGCTTCGGGTCGCGAACGCGTGCTGCGGCTTTCAGTCTACGGCGCGGCAGTCGGTGGGCTGGCGGCCGTCTGCGGTCCAGGTGGCCATGATACCCTTGCCGCGCAATTCATAGGCGCTGGCCTTGTACCAGATGCCGTCGGCGGCGCGTTCCTGGTACAGATCGACCGCCTCGCCGTTCGAGTTACGGACCGTCGCCATGGCGCGGGGATTGTCGAAGTCGACCGACAGCCGCTCGCCGTTGTTGCACAAGTAGACGGCGCGAACGACGCGGTTCAGGGCCCGGTCCTGGATTTCGGCGCCGGTCCGCTTGCGGGCGGTCTGGGCCTCTATCGCGCGCTGCTTGACCTCGTCGCCGCTGGTCGGGGCCGAACGGGGCTCGGGCCCGCAGGCCGCGAGGACGGCCAGCGCCGCCAGGCCGCTGAAGAGGATCGACTGCGGCAGGTCTGGCTTGGTCAAGTCGAGCTCTCTGGGACAGGTACGGTGACGCTTCGTCGCGTCTAACGCGGCCCCGCCGCCGCCGTTCCGCCGCGCCGTCGTCGAAAGAAGGCCCGCAGCATCTCCCCGGCCTCGGCGCCGAACAGACCGCCCTCGACTGCGGGCTTCCAGTGACAGGTCGGCTGCTCGAACAGCCGGGGCCCATGCAGGACCGCACCGCCCTTGGGATCGTCCGCAGCCCAGACCACCCGCCCGATTCGGGCATGGCTGATGGCCCCCGCGCACATCGCGCAGGGCTCCAGCGTCACATACAGGGTCAGGTCCGTCAGGCGATAATTCTGGCGCGCCGTCGCCGCCCGCCTCAGGGCCACGATCTCCGCGTGGGCCGTGGGATCATGGGCCGCCACAGGGCCGTTTGCGCCGGTCGAGACCACCTCGCCGGTCGATTCATCGACCACAAGAGCGCCCACGGGGACCTCGCCCGCGTCCGCCGCCGCTTGCGCCAGGTCCAATGCCATGCGCATGAACCGCTCATCATGGCCCGCCATACAGACGACAACGACAAGAAGCCCCGCCCCAGTCAAGAGCTGCGCGCGCACAAGCCCGGCGATCGCCCGAAAAGCGGGACCGCGCGCCCCGGCTCGGCCAGCGCCGCCAGCTTCAAATCCAGCTCCGGATCGCTCGAAGGCGGCCGCGGTTCGACCGGCCGCGCCTATGCGCCCGACAAGGGCGCGCGGCCCGAGAAACCAATCAAGGGCAAGCGCTACTCCGACGACTCGAAGGGCGCAGGCCCCAAGGCCGCCGGTAAGGGCGCCGGTCCGAAAGCCAGGGCCGAGCCCGAGGCCCCCAAGCGCAGCGAACGGATCGCCAAGGCCATGGCTCGCGCCGGCATCGCCTCGCGCCGTGAGGTCGAACGCCTGATCGGTCTGGGCAAGGTCGCGGTCAACGGCCGCATCCTCGACACGCCGGCGACCCTGGTCACCCGCGACGACGTCATCACCGTGGACGGCAAGCCGATCGCGGCGGTTCAGGCGACCCGCGTCTGGCGCTACAACAAGCCGGTCGGCCTGCTGACCTCGCACAACGACCCGGCTGGCCGCCCGACCGTGTTCGACAGCCTGCCCGCCGGCCTGCCGCGCGTCATCTCCGTCGGCCGTCTGGACATCAATACCGAAGGCCTTCTGCTGCTGACAAACGACGGCGAGCTGAGCCGGGCGCTGGAATTGCCGACCACGGCCCTGGTTCGTCAGTACCGCGCTCGCGCCCGCGGCCGCATCACCCAGGCCGAGCTGGACAAGCTGAAGGAGGGCGTCACCGTGGAGGGCGTCCGCTACGGCCCCGTCGAGGCGACGATCGACAAGGCCAAGACGAACGAGGCCGGCGGCCAGTCCGCCAACCTGTGGATCAGCGTTTCGGTCGCCGAGGGCAAGAATCGCGAGGTCCGCAAGGTTCTGGAGTCGGTCGGCCTGGTCGTGAACCGCCTGATCCGCCTGGCCTATGGTCCGTTCCAGCTGGGCACCCTGCCGGTCGGCGCCGTCGAGGAAGTCGGCCCCCGGGTCATTCGCGAGCTGCTGGGCGACCACATCCGCCCAGAGAACCTGCCCGAGGGCAATATCGTCCAGACCCCGGCGCCCGTGCCAGGTCGTCGCGGCGGTATGCCGACCATCACCGGCAAGTCCGGCTCGGCCCTGTCGGATCCGTCGCGCAAGCCCAGCCGGGTCCGCGCCGCCGATGACGCCACCGCCGGCGCCGTCGCCCGCCAGAACCGCCCGGCCAAGAAGGCCGGCTGGGCCAAGGCTGCGCCGCCAAGCCCGCGCGGTCCCTCGACCGGTCCGAAGAAGGAATGGAAGCCCCGCGAAGGCGCCGCCACCGACGGCGATCGTCCCAAGCGCGCCTTCAAGCCGCGCGAGGACCAGATGATCGGTCCCAAATCCTCGACCTGGGCCCGCGACGACAAGCCCAAGCGGGACGGCCCCAAACGCGAGTTCAAGCCACGGACCGGCGCGGGCCCCGCAGGCCCCTCCGGACGGTCCGGCGCCAAGCCCGGCGGACCGCGCGGACCCCGCTCGGGCGGCTGAGGCCTTGCGTATCGTCGCCGGTCGGCTGAAGGGCCGCGCCCTCGTCGCGCCGGAGGGGCAGGGCACGCGCCCGACCTCCGACCGCGCGCGGCAGGCCATTTTCAACGTCCTGGAACACGCCGCCTGGGCCGAGCCGCTGGAGGACGTCCGGGTCATCGACCTGTTCGCCGGCTCCGGGGCGCTGGGCTTCGAGGCCGTATCCCGGGGGGCAGGCTTCTGCCTGTTCGTCGAGGTCGAGGACGGCGCCCGGGGCGCGATCCGCGAGAACGCCGAGGCCTTCGGCATGACCGGCTCGGTCCGGGTCCATCGGCGCAGCGCCGCCGATCTGGGCGAACGCCCCGCCTCGACCGGCTCGACCTTCGACCTCGCCTTCCTCGATCCGCCCTATGGCAAGGGTCTGGGGGAACAGGCCCTGCAGGGATTGCGCGACGGCGGCTGGCTGAGCCCCGGCGCGATCGTGGTGTTCGAACGCGGATCGGGCGAGCCCGAGATCGAAACGCCCGGCTATGAGCGGCTGGACGCCCGGGACTACGGGGCGGCGCGGGTGCTGTTCCTCAAAGCCTCCTGAGTTTTAACGCCAGACCGGCGGCGCCGGCGGTGACGTCGCGCCATGTGGCCTCGAAGCCCGCGTCCTCGCCATAGTAGGGATCGACGACGCCCTGACCCTCGCGGCCGGGGACGTGGTCCAGCAGCAGGCTGAGATCGGCGGTAGCATCGGCGGGCGCCAGACGCCGCAGGTCCGCCAGATTGTCCCGGTCGAGGGCCACGACATGGGTGAAGTCGCGGAAGTCGGCGGCCTTGACCTTACGGCCGCGATAGCCGGCGATGTCGACGCCGTGACGGCGGGCCGTGGCGATGGCCCGACGGTCGGGCGGGTCGCCGACGTGCCAGCCGCCGGTGCCCGCGGACTCGATCTCGATCACCAGACCCAGCCGGGCGGCCTCGGCCTTCATCGCCGCCTCGGCGAGGGGCGAGCGACAGATGTTACCGAGGCAGACGAAGAGGACGGAAGCCGTCATCGCCGCCCGAACAGCTTTTCGAGGTCGTTGAGCTTCAACTCCACATAGGTCGGGCGGCCGTGGTTGCACTGGCCGGAGTGGGGTGTGGCCTCCATCTGCCGGAGCAGGGCGTTCATCTCGGGGGCCGAGAGGACGCGGCCGGCGCGGACGGAGCCGTGGCAGGCCATGGTGCCGCAGACGTCGCCGAGGCGTTCGGTCAGGGCCAGGGCCGCGCCGTGTTCGGACAGGTCATCGGCGATGTCGCGGATTAGGCCCTGGACGTCGGTATCGCCGAGCAGGGCCGGGGTCTCGCGCACGAGCACGGCGCCGGCCCCGAAGGCCTCGACGATCAGGCCCAGTTCGGCAAGCTCATCGGAGCGGGCGACGACGCGGTCGGCCTCGGACGGGTCGAGCTCGACGACCTCGGGGGTCAGCAGGGCCTGTCGAGCGACGGCGCCGGCGGCCATCTGGACCTTCATCTTCTCGTAGACGAGGCGTTCGTGGGCGGCGTGCTGATCGACGACGACGATGCCGTCACGGGTCTGGGCGACGATGTAGGTGCCGTGGACCTGGGCCCGGGCGGCGCCCAGCGGGTAGTCGACAAGATCGGGCGGCGCCTGCGTTGAGGCCTGTTCCGGCCAGGCGGCGAAGCCGGGCGAGACCGTCTCGACCCGGGCGGAGCGTTCGTTCAGGCCGGGCAAAACATCGTTGACCGGATTGGGCCGGTCCCAGCCCTGCCAGCCGCTGAAGCCGACGGCCGAGGGTAACGACGGGCTGTAGGCCTGACCGTAGTGGGGTGTCACGGCGTGAGCCGTGAAGCCGGCCAGGGCGTCGGCGGCGACGGTGGTCGAGGCGCGGTGACCGGCGGCGGCCAAGGCGTGGCGCAGGGCTCCGACGATGAGGCCTCGGACGAGGGCGGGGTCGCGGAACCGGACCTCGGCCTTGGCCGGGTGGACGTTCACATCGACATAAAGCGGGTCGATGTCGAGGAAGAGGACGGCGGCCGGATGGCGGTCGCGGGCGAGGAAGTCGGCATAGGCCCCGCGCAGGGCACCCTGCAGCAGGCGGTCCTTCACCGGGCGGCCGTTGACGAACAGATATTGGTGGGCGGCGTTGCCTCGCGAATAGGTCGGCAGGCCCGCGTAGCCGGTCAGGCGGACGTTGTCGCGTTCCTGATCGATCAGCAGGGCGTTGGTCTCGAAGTCGCGACCCAGCAGGGCGGCGAGGCGTTTCAGCCGACCCTGATCGCCCGGATGTTCGGCGGGCAGGCGCAGGGTGGTCTTGCCGTCGAGGTCGAGGGTAAAGGCGACCGTCTCGTGGGCCATGGCCTGACGCTTGATCTCGTCCGAGATGGCCATGGCCTCGGACCGTTCCGACTTCATGAACTTAAGCCGGGCCGGGGTGGCGTAGAACAGGTCGCGGACCTCGACGCGGGCGCCGTGAGGGCCGGGGAAGCCGGCGGGGGCTACCGGGCGCTGGTCGCCGCCCTCGACAGTGATCTGGTGAGCGTCGCCGTCTTTCGCCCGGCTGGTGATGGTCAGGCGGGCGACGGAGCCGATCGAGGGCAGGGCCTCGCCGCGGAAACCCAGGGTGTGGATGCGCAGCAGGTCGACGTCGCCCGCGTCGTCCGGTTCGAGCTTGGACGTCGCGTGCCGCTCGACCGCGAGGGCCAGCTGGTCCGGGGCCATGCCGTGGCCGTCGTCGGCGATCAGGATGCGGGCAAGGCCGCCGCCGTCGGCCTGGATCTCGATCCGGGTCGCGCCAGCGTCGAGCGCGTTCTCGACCAGTTCCTTGATGGCGCTGGCCGGGCGTTCGACCACCTCGCCGGCGGCGATGCGGTTGACGGTCTCGGGCGGGAGGCGACGAATGGGCATGTGAGTCGGCAAGATAGGGGCTGAGACGGCGCCGCGCGAGCAAACTCGGCCTCAACCCGTCCCGGACCGATCCGACAGGCGAAAAGGACCGTCCACGTCGTCCACATCATCCACTTCCGCCGGAACAGCGAAGGGCGCGGATCGCGGGTTCCCGAGATGTCAAAGACCGGGGAGCATCATATCCCCATTTCAGGGCATGTAAGGTCGATCGACCTCATTTCGAAGTAAGATTTTGAAATATAGAACCATTCTTTGTCGGTGAGAGGTCGGTTAAGCGGCTTTCGCCGACCTTCCCGCTCAGGCGAGCGGGAAGGTCGGCGGGGGCAGGCTCAGGCGGGTGTCGGCAACAGGTTCCTCGTTGAAGAACCTGACGAGCAGGCTCAGAATCTCGGGATGGGCCTCGAAGACGTTGTGGCCGGCGTTCTCGACCAGAGCCTGGCTCTTGTTCTGGAACTGGGCGATCACCTCGGCCTGCTCCTCCAGGGGGGTGCGGCCGTCGAGCGAACCCGCGACCAGAAGGGCCGGCGTGTCGATCCGGAGCGGCGCCCGGAAAGCCTCGCCGAGGTCGATGCCGGGGATCGCACCCAGCAGATGCGGCATGGGGAAGTTGAAGGCGTCGCCGAGAACGGCCGTCTTCGCTTCGTCCTCGATGATCGCCAGTCGTCCGGGCGAAACGCCTGATGCGAGATCCATGGCCTCGGGCATGCCGCGGACGTTGAAGAGACCGGCGGGGTCGGACAGGAGATCGGAGAGAACCTCGGTCTTTCCGGCGTCGAGGGCCAGATAGAGGCCCGGCAACATGGACAGGGTTCTGGGGTTGGCGACCAGACCGCCGGCCAGAAGCTGGACCCCGAAACCGCCGACCCGGATTTCCACGGGGGCGCCGTCGCCGGTTACGGTGAGCGCCGCCGGATCGGCCTCCAGCCTGTCGTGTACGCGACGCATCAGGGCCGGCAGGTCCGGGATCGCCGCGCGGGCGACGGGGTCTTCGCCGAGCAGGCGGTCGACCCGGCCCAGGAAGGCGTCGATATGTGCGGGCCGCTTGATGGTCTGGTCCTGACCTTCGAGGCTGGCAAGCGCGACGCGGCCGATCCTGCCCGGGTGGCGTTTCAGAACGGAGAGGGCCAGGTGGGTTCCGTAGCTGATGCTCCACAGATTGACCTTTTCCGCGCCTAGATGACGGCGCAGGTCGTCGATGTCGTCGGCGCTCTGTTCGGTATTGTAGCCGGTCATGGCCACGCCCGCGCGGGTCCAGTCCACCCATGCCTTCTGCATTTCGTCGCGATACCAGCCGGTCATGCCGTCACGGGTCAGGGCGGGAAAGGGACCGACAGGGGCCGGCCGCTCGGGGATGCTGGTCGACAGACCGGTTCCGCGCTGATCGAAGGCGATGACGTCGGCCACCGCCCGCAACGCCATGAAGATCGGAAAACGGGGACCGGTCGCCGCGCCCGAGCCCTCTCCACCCGGTCCGCCAGCCAGATAGACGATGGGCGGGCCCGGATTCGGCGAAGTCGAGGCGAAGCGGACATAGCCAAGGCGGATGCGGCGCGAGCCCGGAAGGCGACGATCCTCGGGAACCTCGAAGAAGCCGCGTTCTGCGTCGGTCTCCTGACCATCCCGGGCGGCGAAACGGAACGGGCCGGGCGTCAGCGCCGGCTGCGATTGCGCGCGGGCTGTCCGGGGCAGGACCAATGCCGAGAGGGCGAGCCCGGTGGTGGAAAGGATGTTGCGGCGGCTGAGCGATGTGTGGGTCATGGGGGTGGTTGAAGCCGATTTTTCGGAGGAAAGGGGCGCGCTTCGGCGAAAGGTCGTCCCGGGTCGGCGAACGGCAGCGCTTTCCGGCGAATGACGCGATAGGGTCCGGCCATGTGGCGACTGTTTTTCATCGCGGGTCTTCTGGCCGCCTTCCCGACGACGATCCGGGCGCAGGAGGTGGGGCAGAACTGGCAATCCTGTCGGGGCGAGCCCGCAGCATCCGCGCCCGTGTTGCGCGACTGTCGTCCCGTCGAGGGCGTCATCGATCCGCAGGGGCGGGAACTCTGGCTTCGCGCCGTCGTGCGTCGTCCGGCCGGGGACGCGCCCACCGCCCTCTACATCGTCGGCGTCGCGTCGTCGGAGGTCTGGCTCAACGACCAGGAGCTGGGCGCGAACGGACAGCCCGGCGGCTCGTCCTCGACGGAAACGCCCGGACGCTATGAGGCGGCGATCCCCATTCCCGAACGGCTGTGGCGCGCCCCCGACAATGTCGTCGTGATCCACATGTCGTCATTTCACGGACAGGTCCGTCTGGACGGGCCCGTCGCGGCGATCGTGGTGGCCCCATGGCCCTGGCCGTCGCGCGCCGTGCCGCTGGCCGTCACCTTCGTCGTGGCGGGGGCGTTGTTCGCCGCAGCCTTCGGGTTCGGGGTGATTCACAGCCTGCGCCGCACCCGGTCGAGCCTGACACTGGCGGCCCTGGCCGGGGTGTCCGGATTCCAGGCCGTTCTGGAGAGTCTGCGAACGCTGGTTCCCTATGCCTATCCCGTGCACGGCTGGCGGTTGATCGGGATCTGGCTTCTGACCGCCGCCTTCGCGCTCCTGCTGACATCCTGGGTCGTGTCGCGTTTCTGGCCGCGGAGGCGACGGCCGCTGATCATCATGGCCGTGGCGGCCGTCGGGGCGACCTGTCTCGCCTCGGGCTTCGACCTCAAAACCGTGATGGCCCTCATGGTCGGCCTGATGTTGTCGGCCGTCGCCGCCGCCGTTGGCGTGTATCGCCGATTGCCCGGCGCCCGACCGACCCTGGCCTATCTTCTGGTCTTCATCGGAGCGGGGGTGTCGTTTCCGGCCGTGCTGGTCGACCTGTCCTATTTCCTGTTCGCCGCCGGTCTGGTCCTGCCGCTGCTGATGGCCGAAGTCGTGAGGCTGGCGCGCGACGATCGGGGGCGGGAGGTCGCCCTGACCCGCGCGGCCGCCCGACTGAACTGTCTGACAGTGGCGTCTTCGCGCGGGGTCGAGCGGGTTCCGCTGGCGGACATCGTGGCCGTGGTCGGGGCGGACGACTACGTCGAACTGCGGCTGAAGGGCGGAAGGCGGATGCTGCACGCCGCCCGCCTGGACCGGCTCGAGGCCGAATTGCCGCCTGAATTTCTGCGCGTCCACCGGTCGGTGATCGCCAACCTCGCTCGTGCGCGCGGGTTCGAGCGGGATGGCGGACAGGGGCGGCTGCTGATGGACGAGGGCGGGCCGCTGCCCATCAGTCGAAACCGGTTGCCGGCCGTTCGCGATGCGCTCGATGAGTCCCTGACGACCATCGAGCCGGCCGTCGACGCGAGACGGTAAGCGTCAGCCGACCAATGCGGCGCGTTCTTCCGGGGTGGCCATCCGCCATTTGCCCTCGGGCAAGTTGTCCAGCTTGATCGGACCGATGCGGACGCGGATGAGATCGACGACCTCGAGATCGACCATCTCGCACATGCGGCGGATCTGGCGGTTGCGGCCTTCGCGCAGGATGAACTTCAGGCGGAAGCTCTCCATGCGGCTGACATAGGCGGGACGGAGCTGACGGCCGTCCAGCATCAGGCCATGGCGCAGGATCTTCAGCTTCTTCTCTGTGACGTCGCCGAGGACGCGGACGAGGTATTCCTTGTCGAGGTCGGACTGGGGCCCGATCACCGCCTTGGCCACGACGCCGTCCGACGACAGCAGCAGCAGGCCGCGCGAATCCTCGTCGAGCCGGCCGATGGGGGGCAGGGAGGCGTCTCGGTTGGGGACGGCGCCGTCCCCAACGCGGTTCTCTTCGGTCAGCAGGCGGACGGCCGGGATCTTGTCGGGCTCGGGCTGGCCGGACACATAGCCCAGCGGCTTGTGCATGATGATGGTGACGCCGGCGGCGAGGGCCTCGGTGGCGCGGTCGGCGAGGGTCAGGGTCTGGCCAGCCTCGATCTTGCGGCCGGCGTCGGTGACGACCGCGCCGTCGATGGACACAAGCCCTTCGGCGATCAGGCCGTCGGCCTCGCGGCGCGAGCAGACGCCCGACTGGCCCAGCCATTTGTTGAGCCGGACGGGTTCGTCGCCGTCATAGGTGCGCGTGAAAGCCATGGCCGTCCCCTAGAGGGTGGGGACGGCGCGGGGCAAGGGCGTCGTTACATGCCCAGCGCCGTGCGGGCGACCTGATCGTCCTCTGCGGCCGAGGCGCCGGACACGCCCAAGGCGCCGACGATGCGACCGTCGACAACGATCGGGATGCCGCCGGCGATGGGCAGGGAGTCCTCATTGGCCAGGGTGACGACGCGGCCGGCCAGGGTGCGCTGCTCCATGACGGCGGTCGACTGGCGGTAGCGGGCGGCGCTCCAGGCCTTCTTCTGGGCGACGTGGATGGAGCCGTACTGGGTGTCGTCCATACGGGCGAAGGCGACCAGTTCGCCCGAGGGCTCGACGATGGCGACGGCCATGCGGAAACCGGCGGCGCGGGCGGCCTCAAGCGTCTTGTCGATCAGGGCCCGGGCGGCGTCGAGTCCGATGGGGGCGCCGTAGGTCGCTGGAGCAGCGGCGGGCGCGGGCGCGGGGCCGGCGGTCTGGCTGAAGGCGGGAGCGGCGACGGCGAACAGGCCTAGGGCGAGGGCGAGCGGCTTCATGGCGTTTCTCCGTTTTTGTCGTTGGACGTCAGGGGCGGCGGAACAGGAGCATCAGATTGTTGGCCGGCATGACGATGCGCAGGGTCGGATACAGGCCGTGGCCGCGGGCCAGGGTCTGGACCGTGTCACGGTCGCGCAGGCCCCAGGCGGGGTCGCGGGCCTTCAGGCTGTCGTCGAAGGCGGCGTTGGACGGGGCCAGGGGGACGTCGGCCTCGCGGTAGGGGCCATAGAGGACGAGCAGGTCGCCGGGGTTCGCCAGCAACCGTCCGGCGCCGGTCATCAGCCCCTCGGT
>Ga0247808_10000188_pt1 | contig 37135 bp, 37 predicted proteins | sample UWRJL089202R1_FD_179914 | JGI IMG/M metagenome (GOLD analysis project Ga0247808, IMG submission 179914) | Plant litter microbial communities from Arlington Agricultural Research Station in Wisconsin, United States - UWRJ-L089-202R-1 | ecosystem: Environmental > Terrestrial > Plant litter >... | reverse complement strand
GCGGTCGCCGATCGTCACCTGCGCGCCGGCTTCAGCCAGGGCTTCGGCGACGCACAGACCGATGCCCTGGGCGCCGCCGGTCACGAAGGCGACCCGATCGGTGAGGCGGAAACGCTCAAGATACATGTGGCGTCTCCCGGTCCTGTGTTGCGGGTAAGGGGCGGACGAACACCCGGAAGGGCCTGTCGTCGCGCAGCCAGGCCAGGCGTTCCTCACGCAGAGCGGGGCGACGGACCTTGCCGGCCTCATCGCGCAGCGGATTCCGGGTGAACTCATAGGTCTCGGGCCGTTTGTAGGTGCTCAGGCGGGCCGCGACGAAAGCATCCAGAATGGCGGCGTCGAGTTCGGTTGAGGATGCGACCTCGACGATGGCGTGGACCCTTTGGCCAAGGTCTTCGGACGGCAGACCGATCACCACGGCGGACAGCACTGCGGGATGTTCGGAAAGGGCGGCCTCGACCTCCGCGGCGTAAATGTTGGCGCCGCCGCGAATGATGAGGTCTGTGCGCCGGTCGGCCAGGAAGAGATATCCGTCGGCGTCGACATGGCCGAGATCACCGAGTGACATCCGGCCGTCGGCGTCGAGGCGCGGTTCGGCGCCGACGTAGTGAAAGCGATCGGCGGCGCCGGCGGGGAAGTAGATTTCGCCGACTTCGCCAGGCGCGCAAACCTCGCCCTCTTCATTGCGGACCGTCAGGGTGCCGGCGGCGACCTGACCCACCGAACCCGGCTTGCGCAGCCAGTCCACGCCGTTGATCAGGGTGCCTGCGCCCTCAGTGCCCGCATAGGCCTCCAGGATACGCTCCGGACCGAGCCACTCGATCCAGGCCTGTTTGAGCCAGATCGGGCAGGCCGCGGCCATGTGAATGACCACCTTGAGCGAACCGAGATCGTAGGCGTCCCGGACTTCGGGCGGCAGGCTCCAGATGCGATGCATCATCGCCGGCACGAGGCAGACCCATTCGACGCGGTGCGCCTCGATCAGGGCCAGGCATTCGCGCGCATCGAACCGCTCCATCTCGATGAGCTGCGCACCGGCGATCAGCGCCAGGTTGGAGAAGAGGAAGGGACCGTTATGGTAGAGTGGCCCCGGGTTGAGCAGGACGCCGTCCGCCGGGATGCGGGCGAACTGGAGAAGGCCGCTGATCCGGGCGCTGAGGCGCGCCTCGCCGTGATCGACGATGAGTTTGGGCCGACCCGTGGAGCCGCCGCTGGCGAGCGCCTTCCAGCAGGTCGCCGCCAGATCGGCCGGGACAGCGTCCGCCGCGCCGACCGCGGGGAGGGGCCCCTCGGCCGCGATCGCGGTGGTCGCGCCACTGGCTTGACCGGTGGGCGCGACGAGCACCCGCGGGTTCGCCAGGGCGATGATGTCCTCCAGTTCCGCGCCGGGAAGTCGGCTCGGGAAGATGCAGGGCGTGGCGCCCGCCTTCCAGGCTGCAAAGGTCCATTCATGGTGTGCAACGCCGTTCGGAAGCGCAATCCCGACGAGATCGTCGACGCCGACGCCGTGGGCGATGAGTTCGGCGGCGCGCGCGCCGGAGCGCCGGTCAAGGTCACGCCAGGTGATCGTCTCCGCCCCCATCCGGATGGCGATCTCATCCCCGCGGTCACCGGAGCCGCGGGTTCTCAGAACGGAGCCGAAGCTGGGGTCGGTCATGGCCGGCCGCTCACAGGCTGATGCCGCCGCCGACGAGAATGACCTCGCCGGAGATGTAATCGCTGTCCGGCGAGCACATCATGAAGACGCTGCCGGCCGCTTCTTCGGGTTTGCCGGCGCGACCCAGGGGAACCATCGTCTTGAGCATGTCCAGCATCTGGGCCGGAACACCGGCCTGGATGGTCTTACCCTCGATCTCGATCTGGGTTTCGGGGTTGTCGTTGGCCTTGGTCAGACGGGTCTCGATGAAGCCGAAGGCGATGCAGTTGACGCAGACCTTGTGGCGGCCCCACTCCTTGGCCAGGGTCTTGGTCATGCCGATCATGGCCGACTTGGCGGCGGAATAGTTGACCTGGCCGGGGTTTCCGTTGGTGCCGGCCATGGACGAGATGTTGACGACCTTGCGGATCACCTCGCGACCCTCGGCCGCCTCCTTTTTGGCGCTGACGCGAATGTGGTCGGCGGCCGCGCGCAGGATGCGGAAGGGCGCCACGGTGTGGACGTCCAGCATGGCCTGGAACTGTTCGTCGGTCTGTTTCTGGATCAGGCCGTCGCGGGTGTAGCCCGCGTTATTGACGATGATGTGCAGGTCGCCGAACGCGTCCAGCGCAGTCTTCACGAACCGCTCGCCGAAGTCCGGGGCGGTCACATTGCCGACGCAGGCTACGGCCTGGCCGCCCGCGGCGCGAATGGTCTCGACCACCTCGGCGGCGGGCGCTTCGTCCAGATCATTGACGACAACACTCGCGCCTTCCGCAGCGAGCTTGAGCGCCAGGGCGCGTCCAATGCCCCGGCCAGAGCCGGAGATGATGGCGACCTTGCCGTCCAGTCTGTTCATGATGGTGTCCTTGTAAAAGTCAGGCGATGGCGATGACGGCTTCGCCGTCGAGCGTCTGCAGGTTCGTGGAGGTCCACGCTCCGATTTTCAGCCGGGCCCGGCGCTCGCCATCCTCCTCGAAAAGCTCGACGACCTCTCCGCGGCAGGTGACGACCGCGTGCAGGGGGGTAATGGCGGTAAAGCGGACGCTCCAGCGCCTTAGGCGCTCCTGCGGAGCCCAGGATCTGACCGCCTGTCCGAGGTAGGCCATCGACAGCATCCCGTGGGCGAAGACGTCATCCATGCCGGCCGCCTTGGCGTAATCACTGTCGATGTGCAGCCGGACGTGATCGTGCGATGCGCCCGCATAGAGGGCCAGGTCGGCGCGACTGATGGGGCCACGCGAGAGCTCCGGCAGGGGCTCGCCGACGACAAGAGGGTGGAAGAGCGGGGAACCGTCAGCCATTTCGCACCACCGTTGTGGTCGTCATCGTCGCACAGAGTTCGCCGGCCTCGTCGACAGCCCGCGTATCCTGGACGACGAACTCGAGCGCGCCGCCCTTCTTGGCGTAGATGTCGCGGGTGGTGGTCGTCAGCGTGATCCGGTCGCCCGCGTAGAGGGGGCGGTGATAGGCGAACGACTGCTCACCATGGAGTACCTTCGCCATGTCGATACCCAGGCCGTGGACGGGATCGAAGATGTCTCCCCGCCTCGCCGGCGCGGTGTAGGACATCGGAAACAGCCAGGTTGGTGGGGCGGGCAGGGCGCGGTGGCCCGCTGCGCGCGCGGCGTCCTCGTCGAAATAAACCGGGTCGGTCTCGCCTGTCGCCTTGGCGAAAAACTTCAGAAAGCCCGCCTCGATCTCGACGACCCGAGGCTCGGAGACGACGCCAACGTGAATATCCCTGTCAAGCATGAGGCGAACTCCCGGGGCGCGCCAGGGGCGCGACTGCATCGTTCTGTTTTTTCACAGTGTCCTCGCGACGATGAGCTTCATGATTTCGCTGGCCCCGCCGTAGACGCGCGACACCCGCGCATCGGCGTACAGGCGCGCGATCGGGTATTCGGACATGTAGCCGTACCCGCCAAAGAGCTGCTGGCAGGCGTCAATGACCCTGCACTGGGTTTCCGTCAGCCAGAGCTTGGCCATTGCAGCGGTGGCCGGGTCCAACTCGCCGGCGATCAGCCGCGACATCAGACTGTCGACGAAGGTGCGACCGACCGTGGCGTCCGTCTTGGCCTGCGCGAGCACGAACTGGGTGTTCTGCATATCCATCAACGGCTGGCCGAAGACGGATCGCTCGCGGGCGTAGCGGGTGGTGATCTCGACGGCGAGCTCCATGTTCACCGCCGCGGCCAGGGCGATGATCAGCCTTTCCCACGCCAGCTGGTTCATCAACTGGCCGAAGGCCTGGCCGGGCGCTTCGCCGATCAGGCCGTCGGCGGGAACGAAGACATCGTCAAAAAAGAGCTCGGATGTGTCCTGGGCGTGCATGCCCAGCTTTTCGAGATTGCGCCCGCGCCTGAAGCCGTCGGCAGGCGCTTCCACCACGAGAAGGGACAGCCCCTTGGCGCCCGCGGCGTCCCCGGTGCGGGCCACCACGACGATCAGGTCGGCGATTTGCCCGTTGCTGATAAAAGTCTTCTGGCCGCTCAGGCGGTAGCCCCCCTCGCAGGGCGTCGCCGAGGTCCGGACCGCCTGCAGATCGGAGCCGGCCCCGGGCTCGGTCATGGCGATCGCACCAATCCGCTCTCCCCGCGCCATAGGCGGGAGCCATTTCTGTTTCTGTGCTTCGGTGCCGTACGCGAGGATGTAGTGGGCGACCACGCCCGAACTGATGCTGTTTCCCACCCCCAGTCCCCCGCCCAGACCTGCGCGTGAGAAGGCCTGGTGGATCACCGCCTCATGGGCGTAGCCGCCGCCTCCGCCGCCGTAGCTTTCCGGAATGCTGGCGCAAAGCAGGCCTGCTTCTCCGAGCATCAGCCACGTGTCCCGGTCGACCTGGCCCTCCGCCTCCCAGCGCTCGGATCGGGGAAGGATCTCGGCCGCAAGGAAGCGCGACACATAGGTTTCGAGGATCGACAGATCCTCGTCCATCCAGGGGGAGGGGGGGGGCGAGGTCATGAGGACGGCCTGACAAGGCGTCGTCGCGGTCGCCGATGCATGTGCGCCTCCCTGCCGATTTCGCTCGAGGTGAATCCTCGATGTTGCGGCCGCCACCCTCGAGTGACGAGCAATCAGTATTGGCATTACCGATGGGTATCAAGTGCAAAGCGCTCCCAAAATCGCGCGTTGACAGGTGGCGAGGGGCTCTGGGGGCGTTCAATTGCGATCCGGCCGTATTGCCTTGCGATTCATATTACCCTCTAGTAACATTGTGCTTCCGCTGTCCGAGCCGGCCCGTTTCGAAGGTCTGCCGCCAGCCTTAGGGAGGAAGTGAAAATGAAGACCCGGACGAAGCATGCCCTGACCCTGTGCGTTTCATCTCTGGCCCTGGGTCTGGGGGGCGGAGAGGCGTTCGCTCAATCCCAGCCCCAGCCCCGGTCCGGGCCGGAGGCGGACCCCGCCGCGGTTCAAACGGACCAGCCCACCACTCTGGACGAGATAGTGGTGACGGCTCGCAAGCGGTCTGAATCGCTCAAGGACGTCCCGACCTCCATCGTCGCTGTCAGCGCCGAGACCATAAGTTCGCTCAACGCGACGTCGCTCTCGGACCTGAACCGCATCACGCCCAATGCTCGTGTCATCGAGGGCGGCAACGTCGTCATCCGGGGGATCGCGTCCAACGCCCGGAACTCGGGCTTCGAAGCCGGGGCCGCCGTCTACATCGATGGTGTGTACCAGGGGCGTCCGCTGGGCAACAACCAGGACCTTGTGGATGTGGCCCGTGTCGAGGTCCTGCGCGGCCCGCAGGGAACGCTCTACGGCAAGAACACGACCGCCGGGGCCATCAGCGTCATCACCGCAAGCCCGGGAGAGGTCGCGCATGGAGCCGCCGAGGTTCAGTACGGCGAGCGCAACGACCTTCGCGTGTCCGGCTATGTCGCAGGCCCGATTATCGACGGTCTTCTCGGGGCGAAGCTGGCCGCTTATTCCCGCACCGCTGACGGCTATCAGACGAACGTCACAACGGGCGGGGATGCCGCCAATCAGGACGTGTGGGGACTGCGCGGCGAGTTGCGTTGGACGCCCGGCGTCTGGGACGTCGCCCTGCGCGGCGACTACACCCACGACGACAGCACGCCGGCCCTGTTCAAGGCGGTGTCGGGGTTCGCTGCGCCGACGGCCTCGGGGATCGACAACTTCGCTCACGACCGGAACGAATACCAGTTCGTGCATGGCGGCGGACTGTCGTTGACCGTCGAGCGCGACCTCGGCGACTTCAGCTTCACCTCGATTACGGGCTGGCGGAGCCAGCGCTCCGGACAGGAGGTCGACGACGACTTCAGCCCGCTGAATTTCGTCTATCACATCTGGCGGGACCGGGGATCCCAGATCAGCCAGGAGTTTCGCCTCGCGTCTCCTGAAGGCAAGCGGCTGACCTATGTCCTCGGCGCCTATTATTTCGGCCAGACGCTGAAATCGGACCGCCCCGTCTCCCTCGGAGCGGGCTTCCCGGTTCAGGGCGAACTGCGCGATATCGTGGAGACCGAAACCCACGCCTACGCCGTCTTCGCCAACGCCGACTACGACATCACGGACCGGCTGATCCTCAATCTCGGAGTTCGCTACACCTCCGAGCAGAAGGATCTGGACTTCGTCCAGCTTCCGCTCCTCGCCCTGGGCTATCCGGCCTTCGATTTCGAAGAAGGGTTCAGGGATGAGGACGTCTCGCCGACCGCCAGCCTGAGCTACAAGTTCAGTCCCGACGTCACGGGCTATATCAAGGCCAGCAAGGGCTTCAAGTCCGGCGGCTGGAACCCCGACATCACCACCACGCGCGACATCCAGTTCGCCTCCGAGAACATGACCAACTATGAGGCGGGCCTGCGGAGCCGTCTGCTCGACGACCGGCTGAGCGTCAATCTCACCGCCTTCTACATGGACTATCAGGACCTGCAGGTCAGTCAGTTCAAGGGCACGTTCGCCGGCTATGTGGTGACCAACGCGGGCGCGGCGACGATCAAGGGCGTCGAGTTGGAAGTCCAGGCCCGGCCGGCCTCGTGGCTGACGCTCTCAGGCGGCGGCGCTTACAACGATGCGAAGTATGACGATTTCGACTCCGGCACAGGGGTCAACTATGCTGGCCAGCAGATCACCTTCTCTCCCAAAACGAGCGCCTTCGTCTCGTTCGATGCGCGGTTCCCGGTATTCAGTTCAGCCGAACTCGCGCTGCAGGGGGACTACAGCTACACGTCGCGCATCTACTTCGATGATGCGCGCCGAAGCGAGGCGACGACCGGGCCGTTCGCGTCCGATCCCTACAGTCTCGTCAATCTCCGCGCCGGCGTGATCCTTCAGAACGGCGTCGAAGTCTTTGCTTACGCCAACAACGTTACGGACGAACGCTATCTCCTGATCCGCAACCCCGACGCGCTCGGGCTGGGATTGACGTTGAGCCGCTACAATCCGCCACGACAGATCGGCGCCCGGATCACCTACCGCTTCTGACCCCGAGCGGAGGCAAGGCCCCACGGCCTTCCCCACTGGACCGCTGCGGCCTGGCCGTAGCGGTCCTTTTTTTGTGGGTGTCGGACTCGAGTCCAGGCCGTGCGTCGATCCGCCGAGTTCAGCAAAGCCCAAGGCCGCAAAAAGCCCGGCGGCCTGGAGGCCGCCGGGCTCACACCGCTTGACGGCGCTGCGTTGCTGTCAGGTCGCGTGGCCGTAGAGGGTGACGACACAGGCGCCGCCCAAGCCGACATTGTGCTGCAGGGCGAACCTTACGCCGTCGACCTGACGAGCCTCGGCCGTCCTGCGGAGTTGGTGGGTCAGCTCATAGCATTGAGCGAGACCTGTGGCGCCCAGCGGGTGGCCCTTGGACAGCAGGCCCCCGGACGGGTTGGTGACATGTTTGCCGCCATAGGTGTTTTGCCCGTCGCGGATATAGGCCTCGGCCGTGCCCTCAGGGGTCAGGCCCAGGGCTTCGTAGGAGATCAACTCGTTGGGGGTGAAGCAGTCGTGCAATTCGACGACCTGCACGTCGTCCGGACCCACGCCGGCCGCCTCATAGACCTGACGGGCCGCATCCCTGGCCATGTCATACCCGACGATACTCATCATCGACCGGCCTTCGAACGTGCCGGCGAAGTCGGTGGTCAGGGCCTGGGAGACGATTTCGACGCCCGCGCTCAGGCCGTGTTTCGCCGCGAAGGCCGGCGACACCAGCACCGCGGCCGCGGCGCCGCAGGTCGGCGGACAGGCCTGGAAGCGCGTGACCGGGCCGTAGAGATGCTTGGATCCCATCACTTCCTCAATCGTCAATGGCGTACGGAACAGGGCGAGGGGATTATTGGCGGCGTGGCGACGCGCCTTGACGCTGATCAGGCCGAAGGCTTCGTCCGAGGTGCCGTATTTCTGCTGGTGTTCGACGCCGCCGCCGCCGAACTGCTGAGCGGCCATGGGAGCGGTGTCGTCCCAGCCCTGAATCTCGACCTGGCGCGACAGATGGTAGTCGAGGGTGCGCTTGCGGTCGTTGAAGGCCATGCCAAGGGCGCCGGGCACCATCTGCTCAAAGCCCACCGCAAGGACACAGTCAGCGGCGCCGCTCTCAACCATCTGACGGGCCAGATACAGCGCTGTGGATCCGGTCGAGCAGTTATTGTTGACGTTGACGATTGGAATGCCCGTCACGCCGACGCGGTAGAGCGCCGATTGGCCGGCGGTGGAGTCAGCGTAGACATAGCCGACATAGGCCTGCTGGATCTGGTCATAGGTGACGCCGGCGTCGGCCAGGGCCTGACGCACGGCCTTCTCGGCCATGACGTCCCAGTCCTCGCTCTGGCCAGGTTTCGTAAAGGGGATCATCCCGACCCCGGCAACGCGCGCCTTGCTCATTCTTGCTCCTCGGAACGGCCCGAGACGGCGTTCCAGACTGTTGAGATCGCCGTCGATATCGCTCCCGGGATCCGATGATCAGTTCAGTGTCGAAAGGATACTCGTCGGTAACATCCGGTAGCTTGAACGTGCTCCGCGGTCAATCGGCATGGCTGGAAACTTTAATCGGGAGCGTCAGCGCGGGGCCAGACCCATCGTCATCTGATTGACGAACACCTCCGCGACTTTCTCGGCGCTGAGACCGCCATCTTCACGGAACCATCGGCCGATGCCATTGATCGAGCCGGCCAGCATGAACGTCGTGAGTTTGATGTCGCACGGCGCAATGGAGCCGTCGCGAACGCCCAGCGCCAGCAGGTCGCGAATATGCTGATCCACCGCGCGCTTGCCCGTCCGGACCTCGGCGCCGGCGCCCTCGCCAATGTCGTAGTCCGCCAACATGACGAGACAACGCCCTGTCTCGGTAGACGTCACGCCGGCATAGCGCCGCAGGAAATACTTCAACTGTTCGAGGCCCGGGGCGTTCTCATCGCCCTCTCGCGCCTTGAGGATCTCGTCCGACGCCAGACCGGCGACCTGGGCGATCAGATCATCCTTGTTCTTGGCGTAGTAGTAGAGGGTCGGCTTGGTGATGCCGAGCGCGACCGCGATGTCGTCCAGAGAGGTTTTCTGGAACCCCTTGGTGCTGAACAGATGGGCTGCGGTCTGCAGGATGGCGGTCCGCTTTTCGGCCCGTTCAATCGCTCTCGCGGAGGCCGCGATCCAGGGAGATTTCACGGCTCGGGTCTTCACAGGCATTGGCGCTCCAAAATCGGGTAAGGCATGATACCACCCGGAAAGCTCGACGTCCCGACTTCTGTGGACGGCAACCTGGAACCTGAATTCATGCATCAGCCACGACGAGATTCAGCGCCACCTTCGGACAAGGCCGACACGCGTCAGAGACTGCTGGCTGGCGTTGAACTCGGCGGCACCAAATGCATCTGCATCCTGGCGTCCGGGCCCGATGACGTGCGCGAAACCATTCGCGTGCCGACGACCACGGCAGAGGAGACGTTGGGGCGAATCCGGACAGTTCTGGAACGGTGGAAGGCTGTCGCGGACGTTGAGGCGGTCGGGATCGGAAGCTTCGGTCCGCTGCAACTCAACCCCCGCGCGGACGGCTTCGGATCGATCGTCTCGACGCCCAAGCCCGGCTGGAGCGGTGCGGACCTGACGTCGCTCGCACTGGGCCTAAAGATTCCGGTGGCCATCGACACCGACGTGAATGGCGCGGCGCTCGCAGAAGGGCGGTGGGGTGGGGCGAAAGACCTGCGATCCTTCGCCTATGTCACGGTCGGCACGGGGATCGGCGTGGGATCGATCGTTGGTGGTCTCCCAGTCCGCGGGGTCGGGCATTCCGAGGCAGGCCATCTCCGCATCGCCCGGCTTGCGGACGACACTTGGCCCGGGGCCTGCCCCTATCATGGAGATTGCGTCGAGGGCCTGGCAGCCGGACCCGCCTTGCTGGCCCGGACCGGGCGTCGAGGAGAGACCCTGGCCCCAGACGATCCCGCTTGGGACAGTGTCGTTCATGCGTTGGGCGGCCTGTTTCATAATCTGGTCCTCACCGCCGCCCCTGAAGTCATTCTGGTCGGCGGAGGGATCATCACGGGCAATCCCCATCTTCTGCCGAGACTTCGCGCGGCTCTGGTGCGGAGCCTGAACGGATACGCGGCAGGCGAACGGATTTCTCAGAACGTCGAGGCCTATGTCGCGTCGCCGATGCTCCGCGCAATGGCGGGCCCCCTTGGGGCGATAGCCCTGGCCGCAACTTCCTTAAATCGCCCTTAGGTCAAGTGGGCATTTCACGCCCGGCGTTCGCGATTGCAGGTCGCCAAGGCCTGGTCATTCGCCTTCCCGGTCCCGTAGATGCGGAGATCTCATGGCCACGCCGGGGCTGTTCGCTGACCACGGCACGGCCAGGGGCATCGGGCTTACAAATGATCCCCACTACATCATGCGATCAGGACGCGGTGAGCTCCAGCGCTGCTGGGTCGATGGTCTTGCGTATATTTCCCACTCGATTACTTCATGGATCCATAAACGCTGGAAAATTAATGAGTTTTTGACGGTCAAAATCCGTTGATACCCGCCTAAGGCCCGGGAAAACACAGTACCGTTGAAAATAAAGAAGAAATCAGGACTATCAAAAATCCGTGATGACTGTATCTTTCGGCATCTTTTAGGGCAGGCATGCCAAAAGCGAGGCTTCGGAGCTGCTAAATCTGAATCGCAGATCATCCTATCATTTCTAGGGTAGACCATCGAGCGAACACGTATCGCCGGGCATCGCGGGGCCGTCGACATACGAATACCCCGTCGGAACCCTCAACTACATCGATAAGGAGGTTGGCCCGCACGACGTGCTACAGGACTTTAGCTGTCGGTGTGGAGAACGGAGCTCGGTAGACTTCGCGATGTCCCCTTTCTCGGTCGCTCTGTCGGCTTGGGCGGATTGCCGGGAGAGAAACTCCGGCTTCCTTCTACCTGTACCGGGTAGGATCAGAGGTCGGATCAGGCCCTCGTCCCGCCGACTCGGGCGCAGGCGCGCTCACGTTGAGAAGTCCGTTGAGCGCGACAGCGTCTCCCATGCGGACAGCTCCGCGCGCATGGTGTCCAGCTTCTGCCGCACGAGCCCGAGGGCGTCTTCACCCAGGAAGAGACGCACCGGCGGGTTGTCAGCGTTGACGAGTTGGAGCAACGCCAGAGCGGCCTTTTCGGGGTCGCCAGGCTGCTTTCCGCTTTTGGCCAGGCGAGCGGTGCGGATGGGGTCCATGACTTCATCGTAGTCTCCGACGCTGCGCGGCGTACGCTGCATCGATCGGCCGGCCCAGTCGGTGCGGAACTGACCCGGCGCCAGCGCCGTGACGCGAATGCCGAAACCCGCCACCTCCTTGCCCAGCGCCTCCGAAATGCCTTCGAGCGCGAACTTGCTGCCGCAGTAAAAGCTGATGCCAGGCATGGTGATGAAGCCCCCCATCGAGGTCACGTTGACGATGTGGCCGCGGCGACGCGCGCGCATGCCGGGCAAGACCGCCTTGATCATCGCCACGGGGCCGAAGACGTTGGCCGCGAACTGGTGTTGAAGCTCGTCCATTGACGACTCCTCAAGCGCGCCTTCGTGACCATAGCCGGCGTTGTTGACGAGGACGTCCGCAGGGCCCGCCTCCGCCTCGGCGCGAGCGATGGCTTGGGGAATGGCGGGGTAGTCCGTCACATCCAGCAAAAGCGGATGCGCTCGTCCGGGTGCGACAGAGGCGAAGCGCTCCATGTCCTCCTCCCGACGAACGGTCCCGATCACGCGGTGACCGGCCGCAAGCGCCTCGGCGGCGAACGCGCGGCCAAGCCCCGAACTCACGCCGGTTATGAGAAATGTCTTCAGCGCTTTACGGCTCATGATCGCGGTCCTACCCAGTTCATTATTATATCATGATATAGTCTCTCAATGTCCATTGCCAAGACCAATCCGCCGTCCGCTGCTTCGACCACCCGCGAGCGCGTGCTCAACGCAGCTGAACGTCTGCTCGGCACGGGACAGCCCGAGTTCTCCATGCGCGAGTTAGCTGCGGAGGCGGGCGTCAGCTTCGCGACACCGTTCAACCTGTTCGGGGCCAAGGTCGCTATCCTTCACGCCTTATCTGCGCAGCGGATTGAGACGATGCATGCGCGGTTCGCCAGCGAGGCGCCGCCGGGCGACGCCGCATCGCGCGTTCTGGCCGCCGTCGGCATCGCGGCGAATGTCATGCTGGAGAACCCAGCCTCCAACCGTGGGGTGATGGCCGCCCTGGGCGCCCCGAGCGGCGACTCCGCCGGCGTTTGGGCGCTTTCACAAGCGCTGTGGGCTGAAGCGCTGAGGGGCGGCGAAGGGCTGTCGCCGAGAACCAGCGCCCTGGCCCGGGACGTTCTGCCCGGCCAACTCGCGTTGGCGTTCCGTGGCGTACTGTCCTTCTGGACCGCGGGCGAGATCACCAATCAGAGCCTCAGCATGAGGGCTAGGGCCACCGCTGCAGCGCTGCTGCTTGGCTTTGTGGAGGAACATTCTCGCGAACGGCTCGAGACCCTGCTGGGCAAGCTTATCGACAGCTAACGACCACTTTTAGGAGGCGGATCATTGTACCTGTTTCGAGGCTGTGACGCTGCTCGACCCGAGAGACCGGACGATGAGAAACAGACAAGTTTCAAACGAGAACGGAGGCCCTGAACCCTGTCGCCGCCTCCATCACACGGCGTAACGCCACCGGATCGGAGATCGCCTGACCGTCGAAGCGCGGTGTATAAGGAATCTGCAGTCGCTTGGCCTGATCATCGGTGAGCGTGACTGAAAGCGCGGCTACGGCGTCGTCGATGTGTTGAGCCTTGAGCGCACCCACGATCGGCGCGGCGACGACTGTATTGCGATGGAGCCAGGCTAGGGCGATCTCAGCCTGGCTGACGCCGACTTCCGCCGCGACGACGCCCAAGGCCTCGACGATTGCCCGATCGCTTTCCGCCGTCGCCGCGTTCTGCTGGGCTCCTTCCGGCTCAGCCCGCGAGCGCTCGGTGGCGATCCCCCAGGAGCGAGCGAGCTTGCCACGAGCGAGCGGACTGTAAATCATCGTTTGGACACCCTCGTCGGCGCAGAGCGGGATCATTTCGCGCTCTTCCTCGCGAGCGATCAGATTGTAATTGTGCTGCATCGCGACAAACCGAGACCACCCGTTGGCCTTTTGAAGGCTTAGCGCCTTGCTGAACTCCCAGGCCTTCATCGATGAAGCGCCGAGGTATCGAACCTTGCCCACTTTCACGAGGTCGTGGAGCGCCTCCAGCGTCTCCTCCCAGGGGGTGAGCTGATCACGGCGATGAATCTGGTAGAGGTCTATGTAGTCGGTTCCAAGTCGCCGCAGGCTGTGATCGACTTCGGTCATGATCGCTTTGCGCGACAGGCCCGCGGCGTTCGGACCGTTCCGCGTCGCCGCCGACACCTTCGTGGCGATGACCACGGCGTCACGACTGACGAAATCCCTAAGCGCCCGTCCCAAAACCTCCTCGCTCGCGCCATTCGAGTAGAGGTTGGCCGTGTCGAAGAAGTTGATCCCCGCCTCGAGCGCGTGGCGGATCAACGAACGGCTCGCGGCTTCGTCGAGCGACCAGGCGGGGTGGCCACGAGACGGATCGCCAAATCCCATACAGCCGACACAGACGGGACTGATGTCCAGACCAGAATGACCAAGCTTGTTATATTGCATAGCCGACCTCAAACGGATAACTCTCCGGTTAAAGGAGTGCTTACCGGAGAGCTCTCCGTTTGGTCAAGAGGTTTTTGTGTCTGACGATGCTGAGCAGTTGCGGGCGGATGCGCGCGAAAACCGGAACCGGATTCTGGAAGTGGCGCGAGAAGCGTTTACAAGGAGACCGGAAGCTTCGTTGAACTCGATCGCGAAGGCCGCGGGGGTCGGCGCAGGCACTCTGTATCGCCACTTTCCCAGTCGGGAGGCTTTGCTCGCTGGCGTCTATCGTAAAGAGATCGAGGAGTTGGCGGCTCTCGCCCCGGCATTGGTTCTACAGCATCCGCCTATGAAAGCTCTGGGCTTGTGGTTTGAGCGGTTTACGGAGGCCAGCGGCATCAAGCATGGCGTCGGTGAGACCCTCCACGCGGCGGTGTCCGAACAAGACATGAGAGACACCTTCGGGATCCTCAAGGAAGCCGTCGGTCGTTTGCTGTTCGCTTGTGAACAGGCTGGGAAAATAGGCCCAGGCATACCGCCTGAAGACGTGCTTGTGCTGCTGTCCAGTGTATTGCGGATCGCGCCAACCGCGGAAGGACGGCAGCAGGCGCGGCGTATTCAAGACCTAATCGTCCGAGGCATCACTGCTGGCGAGGCGACCGTTCAGCGGTGAGAAGACGCTTCCGAATCCCAACGCGTCTCAAGGCGGGAGCGCGGGCTTGGCCGGCATTGACCGCGTTCGCCCTTCCCACCGACACAGCCTCTGGTGAGATGGGCCCGCGGTGGTCACTGCCGCCAGCACGGCGAGGCGAGACGATGCTTGATGACGACCCCGGTGAGACGCCGTTCCGATGGCGGAACTGCCATGCCGACATCGGGACCTGGCGCCACGCCCAGACGCTGGAGCTGTTGCTGACCGACGTCATCCTTCCCGGATTGGGAAGCCTTGAAACAAAGATCGTCGCGCTCGGCGAGAGCGACGATCCGGGCGACGTCTTCTTCCAGTCGGACGTCGAGGAGGTGCTGAAGGAAACCAAGCTGGCCTATGCGCTGGCGATCCAGTCGATCTGGGAACGCCAGTTCCGCGCCTATGTGAAAGGCGTCGCGCGCGATCTCCGTCCCGACCTGGACCTGGAGCGCAAGCTAGAAAAGGCCGACTGGAACGCCCTGAGACGGCAGTTCCGCAGCTTACTCGGCATTCGGCTCGAGGCGTTTCCTAGCTTTCCGGCGCTCGACACCCTGCAGCATCTCGGAAATGCCTGCCGCCATGGCGATGGCGACTCGGCACGCATCCCTAGCCGCCCGGTGTCCGGACTTGTGGAAGACCTATCCGCCCTTGCCTGAAGCGTTCGGCGGACCGTTCAACATTCCAAGGACGGTGGCGCTGATCGACCTGCCGGTAGCGCGCCTGCATGAGTTCGTAGAGGCAATCGCTCGGTTCTGGCGGGACGCCGGCTACATCTACAACGAGAGTATCGAGCGCAAGCACGAGACGTTGGAGAAGGAGTTACAGCGCGACAGACAGCAGCGGGACTGGCTCCCGACCATGGCCTTGAGGGACAGGCCCGACGCCTGATCGTCGGAGAGACCATCTCACCCCGAGGCGGCGGTCAGCTCTGGCGACGCGGCGCGTTCGGCTTATCTGTTCTGCACCGCCCGCACGACGGGCTGCATCAACCGCCAGACCATAGAGCGCCAACTTGCCCGACCTGCGTGAACTTATCGAAACCACCGTTCTCGGCGACCTGACCAAGAGCTATCTGGTCGTTTATCGCCTGTCCTCGAAGGCGCAGACATCTCTGTCCGGCGACCGGGACGCCCGCTATCGCAACCTCCTCGACAAGCTGGACCGGTTGCAAGCGGAGCCCCTGTCGCTGTTCGAGGATGAGGGCCACGTGTCCACGTCGTGCTGGCTGGTGCGCAGCCCTCTATCGGCCAGCCAGCTGGGCGGCGACCTGCACAACCCGCTGGATAAGGTGCACGATCATCTGGCGGTGTACGAGGTTGATGACGAGAACCAGTGGTCGATGCGGGACCGCAGCGGTCGGACGGCCCCGGCGGCTGAGTCGCAGGGCCTCAGTCATGGGACTGAGCGGAGCACTCGTCGGGCGCGGTGCCAGTCCTCGGGCGTCGTGAAGGCTCCAGCCCATACGCCCGCGCGGGCCCGCCGCGCGGCGTCTCCCCCGGCCACATAGGCGCGTCCCGCATAGCGCGCATAGCATACGGCGTAGCCCTTCATGACGAGCCAGCCGCCCACGTCCTCCGGCCCGGTCGCGCCATCGACCTCGCAGCGAGCGACCATCCGGCCGTAGCGGTCGGTGTCCTCTTCAAAGCAGGAAACCGTCCTGTCTTGGAGATGCCGATCGAGCCGATTGTCAGACAAACGACCGCAAGCATAAGCCGCGCCGTCGGCGCCGTCGCAAGACTGCCGCGCCTCCGGGGCGTCGACGCCCCAGAGACGGATGCGCTGGTCGTGAATTTCGAGGGTGTCGCCATCGATCACCGAGGCGCGGCCCACGATGGTCGGCCTATCCACGACCTCCCCGCCTTCGAGCGTTTTGCGACCTCACTTCTACCAGCGCGTCTCGCCATCCGGCTCCACGGACCGTCCTGACACCGCGGCGTCGCCCAGCAGGGCGTATTTGACCGGCAGCCGCGTTTCTTCCTCGGGCGTCATGTAGCCGCCGCCGGTCAGATCGGTCTTCACGAAACCCGCGCTGGTCGAGTTCGACCACGGGCCCATCATCGAGAGCTTCGCCGGCCGCGTTCGCGCGATCTACATCGTGCGCAATCCGGACAAGCTGGCGCATGTCACAGCCGGCTAGCCACCGGTGGGGCTGGATCACGCCACTAGCCACAATCGGACTGCAGCCAAGGAGCAGACACCGGGACGAAGCCGATCAGTCGCCCGCTTCCGAACAAGTCAAACGTGGAAAGCGTCAGCTTCCAGCCGGCGGGGGCATTTCGCAAAGTTGGCGTTCGTCGAATGCCGCCCGCGCCGTCCGGAAGGTGTCGGCGTTGTCAACGATCCACGTCCATAGCGGCACCAACCGAACCAGCAGCGCCATGCCTGTGTCAGATAGCTGATACTCGACGTGAGGGGGCACCTCGTCGAAGTCGTGCCGGATTACCAATCCGTCGCGTTCCAGTTGGCGGAGCGTGCGCGTCAACATCCGCTGGGTGACCCCATGCATGCGCCGGCCAATGTCCGCGTGGCGCAGCTGACCGTAGACGCCGAGCGTATGAATGACGCCCAGCGACCAGCGACTGCCAGCATGCGCCAGCACCTGCCGCCGCACCCCGTCGTCGTCATCCCTGAGACCGTCGCAGACGGCTTGGGAATACCTGAGGACCTCGTGCTGGTTCAAAGAACTGATCCCAGTATCACGCGTGTACCTTCTTTTGCGCTTGTCCACCGATCGCCAGATCACGGCGACAATCATTCCTGAAGGGTACACCGATGAACGACCCCGTCTCCACCGTGAAGTCACGAAACATACTCGTGCTGGGCGCCGGTGAACTGGGCATGCCCGTCCTGCGCAATCTGGCGCAACGCGCCACGACGTTCGAAGGGGCCAAGATCAGCGTTCTACTCCGAGCCAGCGCCGTCTCGTCCGAAGAGCCAAGCAAGAAGGGCGTTATCAACGAGATCCGCGACCTAGGTATCCACATCGTCGTAGGCGACTTGGTGGCGAGCTCAATCTCCGAACTCGCGTCGATCTTCGCGCGGTATGACACCGTCATCGGATGCGCGGGTTACGCCGCCGGCGTCGATACGCCCATGAAGCTGGCGAAAGCCGCGTTGCAGTCGGGGGTTCCGCGCTATTTCCCATGGTAGTTCGGCGTCGATTTCGAAGCGATCGGGCGCGGCGGTCCTCAGGACATCTTCGACGCGCAGCTCGACGTCCGAGAGCTTCTCCGTTCGCAGGCCAAGACCGAGTGGGTCATCATCTCGACTGGGATGTTCATGAGCTACCTGTTCGAGCCGGAGTTCGGCGTCATCGACCTGGAAAACAGCGCGGTTAAAGCCCTCGGCAACCTCGACACTGCCGTTACGCTGACGACGCCCGATGACATCGGGAAGCTGACTGCCGAGATCGTGTTCTTCGAACCTGCCATTCGAAACGAGATTGTGTTCCTGGCCGGAGACACGGTCACCTACGGAGAGGTGGCGGATAAGCTGGAAGCCTTGCTCGATCGTCCCTTCGATCGCTCGGAATGGACGGCGCCCTTCCTTATGGAAGAGCTGGCGCGTGATCCTGGGAACATGATGCGCAAATATCGGGCGGCCTTCGCGATGGGGCGTGGGGTCGCCTGGGATAAGGCAGAAACCTTCAACGCTCGCAATGCGATGCCGGTGACCGACGTGGCGGCGTGGATCGGCGCGAACCTAGTCCAACCTCCGAACCGTAGCCGTTGATGCGGAGAGCGGAGCTTGCGGTAGACTTCGCAATGTCCCTTTCCCGGCGCTCTGTCGGCTTGGGCGGACTGCCGGGAGAGAAACTCCGGCTTCCGCCCTGCCCTTACGGGTTAAGATCAGAGGTCGGATCAGGCCCTCGTCCCGCCGACTCGGGCGCAGGCGTGCTCACTTTGAGAAGTCCGTTGAGCGCGACAGCGTCTCCCATACGGACAGCTCCGCGCGCATGGTGTCCAGCTTCGACGCGGTTTCCGCAGCTGCGGAATGACCTCCACCCTATAGGGTGAATGTCCGACTCTCGGAGGTCATCCGGTCTGGCCCGTCAAATGGTTAGCATTGCTGCCAACACCCTTCACCGATGACAGCACCATCGCCCGCCGGTTCGCGAGATAATAGGCCGGTGTCGTCTTCATCGTCTTCTTGAACATAGTGATAAACGCATTGACCGAGGCGTAGCCGAGCTCGGCAGCGACAGTCTGGACCGTCGCCCCGCTCGCCAGTTGACGCAGGGCGACAACGATATGCAACTGCTGGCGCCAACGCCCGAAGGACAGGCCCGTTTCCCGGTGCATGAGGCGGGCCAGCGAGCGTTCGCTCATGGCCACGCGTGAAGCCCATTCGCCCAAGGTGCTCCGGTCGGAAGGATCGGCCGTCAGGGCGTCGGCGATCGCCCGAACCTTGCGATGACCCGAGATCGGCAGATTGAGCCGTTCACGCGGCGCCTCCGCCAGTTCATCCAGCGTCACCCGGGCCAGTCTGGAGGCATGGCTGTCGCCCTCGTCGTTTTCGGGCTCGTGCGCCAGACGGTCGATCAACTCCCGTATCAGCGGAGAGATCGAAAGGGCACAGCAGTAATCGGGCAAGCGCGCGGCGCGCGGCTCGACGAACAGATAGTTGAGACGGGCGTTGTCCGTCGCCCGCGCACTGTGCGGGACGCCGCCGGGTATCCAGACGCCGCAATGGGGCGGCACGATCCAGACGTCGCCGCTGGCGGTGCAGGTGACGGCCCCATGTAGGGCGACGATCAACTGGCCCTTACGGTGCACATGCAGAGGCACCTCCGCTTCATGATCGGCGAAATCCAGCTGGCGCGCGATCGCAGGTTGGCTTTCGAGGTCGGGATCGAAGGCGGCGACAGCTGAGCCTGGGCGATGCATGAGAATGGCCAGATATCGATATACGATGGCGATATATGGCGTTTTCGGCCGTTTTGCAAATCAGTATCAACACAGCATGAACGCCGCGCACGTCTTGCTTTCTTCTGTGGAACGCCGTCTGTCCCGAACCGCCAAGGTCTGCACGGATTTCCTGCGGTCGGCGGCCTTCAAGGCCGATGCGGAGGCCATGGTCTTTTCGGCCAAGAGCTTCCTGGCGGCAACGATCGCCTACTACATTGCGCTACGCATAGGCCTGCCCAAGCCGTACTGGGCCATCGTCACCGTCTATATCGTCTCGCAGACAACGTCGGGCCCTTCGTTCAGCCGGGGCGTGTACCGGCTGGCGGGAACGATCGTAGGGGCCGCCGCAACGGTTCTGATCATTTCCACGTTCGTCGGCGAGCCGGTCGTCTGCGGCGCCGTTCTCTCCGGATGGATAGGCCTGTGCCTCTTCCTGTCGCTGCTGGACCGAACGCCGCGCGCCTATGCCTATGTGCTGGCCGGCTACACGGCGAGCCTAATCGGGTTTCCCGGCGTCGCCGATCCGGCCGCCATCTTCGATACGGCCTCGTTGAGGGTGCAAGAGATAGGCCTGGGCGTCATCTGCGCCGTGCTGGTGCATCGATTCATCCTGCCCAGGCCTATAACCGGCCAGTTCATTGGCAAGCTTTCCGCCACGCTGAAAGACGCCCGCCGCCTAGTCGTGGATGCGATGGACGGGGTGCGCGACGAACAGGATCGGCGTGATCGGCATCGGCTGGCGGCCGACCTGCTCCTCCTGCGCGGACTGTCGACCCACCTGCCATATGACGTCGCCGATGCGACCCCGCGGAGACGACATCTGTCGCTGATCCACGACCGGCTCGCCCGCCTGCTTCCGCTGGCGACGGAGATCGAGGACCGCATCCGGTCATTCGGCGGCGACACGCCACAGGAACTAGCCGGACTGATGAGGGATATCGTCGCGTGGATCGAAACGCCGCCAGCGGTGAACGAAGACACCATAGCGACGCGGTTGATCGGCCGCGCGGAAACTCTTCGGAAGGCGTTTTCAGCGCGCGAGGCGCACGGCCGGATCGTTTCTAATCTGGCGGGTCGTCTGGTGGAGGTTATCGGCATTCTGCACGATTGCGACGGGCTCCGGCGCGCCGTCGCGGCGCCGCGCCAGACGCCCGATTTCAGCGCGCTTCACCGGCCGAAGGCCGCATCCAGGGGCTATGTCTTTCACCGCGACCCCCTGACGGCGGCCTGGGGCGCATCGGGCGCGGCCCTCAGCATATTCGCCGGTTGCCTGATCTGGATTGCCTCGGCCTGGCCCGAGGGCGGGATGGCGGTATCGATCCTGGGCGTCAGCTGCTCTCTGTTCGGAACGGTCGACGCACCCGCGCCGAACGTGATGAAATATCTGAAAGGCCTGATCTACGGCATAGGGATTAGCCTGGCGTACAGCTTCATGATCCTCCCGCGCGTCACGGAATTTCCGGTCCTGATCGCGGTTCTGGCGCCGGCCTTCCTGTTCGCGGGATCGCTCCAGGCCCGCCTGCCCACGACCTTCATGGCGCTGGGCGTCACCCTGACCATCCCGATCCTGGCGAACCTCGCTTCCAGCTACCAGGCCGATTTCGCGGTCTCGATCAACACCAGCGTCGCCGTGGTCGCGGCCGTGCTCTTCTCCATCATGAGCATGAGCCTGATGCAGACTTTACCGGTCGATGTGACCATCGCCCGGCTGCGCGGCCTGAACCGAAGAGATGTGCGGCGACGCGCCCTGGGGAGCGGACCGGATGAGGCGCGCTGGACCGGTCTGATGATCGACCGGACGGCGCTGCTGTTGCCCCGACTGCCGCTGTCGCGACACCCCGCCGACGATGTGCTGGACGAAACCCTGCATTCGCTTCGTATCGGCCATGCCGCCGGCCAGGTTCGCGCGGCGCTGGCCGATGCGGATGATGATTTCAGACAGGCTGGGCGCGCGCTTCTGTCGAGGGTCGCCCGTCATTTCCAGGCGCGTCGGCGTCGAGGTCCGCCCTTGCCCGCCGCCCGCCTGGGCGCCCAAACCGAAGAGCTGATCCGGCAGGTCGCCGACAGCGCCGAGCCCCGCCACGCGCATCTGATCGACAGTCTGGTCGATCTTAGGTTCGCGCTGGCCGCCCTGAATACATCCGAAACGGAGACAACGACATGATCGACGACCTGATCCTGGGCGGCGTCTTCATTCCCGCCCTGCTGGCGCTGGCGCTCATCGCCCTGATTGGAACGGCCCTGGCTCTCCGCATCCTAAACGCCATCGGAGCCACCCGCGCCTTCAGTCACCGCCCGCTCGTGGAACTGGCCGTTTTCACCATTCTCTTCGGCCTGCTCTTCCGGGCCGCGCTCTCCGCTGGATAACGCCTATGAAGTCTCTGTTTTCGCTGGTCGGCCGCTATGCCGTAACCCTATGCCTCGTCGTCGTTGCGGGGTTGATCGCCTGGGGAATGTGGGAGCACTACGAACACCGTCCGTGGACGCGCGACGGGCGTGTTCGCGCCGATGTGGTGCGCGTTTCGACCGATGTCGGCGGCCTGGTGAGCGAGGCGCTGGTTCACGACAATCAGATCGTGGAGCCGGGTCAGCTTCTGCTGGTCCTCGACAGGCCGCGCCTGTCTGCCTCCGTCTCGAGGGCCGACGCAGCCATCACCGAGGCGCGCGCGCAGTTGGAACAGGCACGCAAGGAGGCGGCGCGCGACCGTGCGCTGGGCGAACTGGTGGCGACCGAGGCGCGCGAACAGAACCAGGCCAGGGTAAGGACCCTGGAGGCCGGCCTTGCCAGGGCCCTGGCTGATCGCAACGTCGCCGACATCGACCTGTCCAGAACCGAAATCCGCGCGACAACTGGCGGCGTCGTCACCAACCTGGACATTCATGCCGGAGATTATCTGGCGGCTGGCGCCCAAGCTCTAGCTCTGATCGACACCTCGACCCTGCGGATCGAGGGCTATTTCGAAGAGACCAGACTGGGCCGGATCGCCGTCGGCGACCGCGCCCGGATCCGCCTGCTGGGGGATGACGCCGAGATCACCGGCCACGTCGAAAGCATCGCCGCCGCCATCGCCAACGATCAGAACGCCGAAACCCACAATCTCCTCCCGAGGGTCGCCCCGACGTTCTCATGGGTGCGGTTGGCACAGCGCATCCCCGTCCGCATCCACATCGACCAGGTCGAACCCGGCGTGCGCCTCATCGCAGGACGTTCGGCTTCCATCGAAATTCTCCCCCGTCCCAACGCGACGGCGGCAACGGAGATCCGGCCATGAAGCGCGCCCTGATCTTACTGATCCTATTGTTGGCGGCCGGTTGCGCGTCACCGCCCCATCGCGGCATGCGGCGATCCGTCCTGGCGGAGCGGCCCGAGATCGGCGGGCCGTTCCTGGGCCAGAACGGCGCCGTCACGACAGCCGAAGATCTTCCTGCCCATTGGTGGAGCCTTTATGGCGATGCCCGCCTCGATTCCTACGTCGAGCAGGCCCTGGCCGCCAATACCGATCTGCGTGCGGCCGATGCGAACCTGCGGCGCGCCTCGGCGATCGTCCGCGAATCGCAGGCGGCGCGCAGTCCTCAAACGGGGGCTTCAGGTCAGGTCCTCGGCGCCAGGGCGGCGGGCCCGACCGGCGGCCTTCCGGGCGACTTCAGCTATTCGCTGGGGTTCGACGTCGGATATCCGCTCGATCTGGACCACGGTCTGCGCCTGGGCGTCGAGGCGACAGCCGCCGAGGCCGAGGCGGCCGAGGCCGCGCGGGACCAGGTGCGCGTCACGGTCGCCGCCGCTGTGACACGCAACTATGCCCGCATCTGCACGGCCAATATGTCATTGGCGACGGCACGCAGGGTCGCGGCCGTCCGGCAATCCACCCTCCAGGTGGCGAGCCGCATGGCCCAGTCAGGTCGCGGCACGCGTTTCGACGTCGAACGGGCCCGCGCCGCGGCCTTCGCCAGCGAGGCGCAGATCCCGGACATCCTGGCCGAACGTCATGCCGCGCTCCTGACCCTGACGGCTCTCATGGGGCGGCCGCCCGCCGACTATCCCCGGGATGCGGAGAACTGCCACACCATGCCCCGACTCTCACGCCCGATCCCGGTCGGCGACGGCGCTCGGCTCATCAGACGACGGCCGGATATCCGAAGGGCAGAGCGCACCCTAGCGGCGGCTACGGCGGCCATCGGCATCGCGCAGGCCGACCTCTATCCCCGCATCACTCTGAATGGGTCCGCCGGTTCCGCAGGCCGCCTGACGGACCTGCTGAACCCTGCATCGTTCGGCTTCGGCTTAGGTCCTGTGGTCACGTGGAACTTCCCGAACCGCAAGGCGGCGCACGCGCGCATCGAACAGGCCGATGCGGGCGCTCAGGCCGCCTTGGCCGGGTTCGACGGATCCGTCCTATTCGCCCTGCAACAGACCGAAAGCTCCCTGTCCGCCTATGCCCGGGCGCAGCAAGCTCTGAAATCCCTGGAGGTCGCCGCCGAGGCTGCCGGTCGGGCCGCTGCCGACGCCGAAACCCTCCAGCAGTTCGGCCGCACGCCCTTCCTGGATGTCCTGAACGCCCAAGCCAGTGACGCGGACGCCCAGTCCAGCCTTTCTAAAGCCCGCACGACCCTAATCGACCGCCAGATCGATCTGTTCCTTTCACTCGGCGGTGGTTGGGAGTGACCGGTGGCATTCCGACCTCACGAGAGAACCCAAGGGATTCGGCGTGGGTGAACTGCGCCTAGCAGTGACGACAAGAGATTGATCAGCGTCATTCCCATAGACGCACCTCGTGCCCGATTCCGCTGGACCGGTCCTGAACTCGAACGCAGCGACTTGCCGAGTTCTTCCCGAACTGCGCCACCGGATAGTTGACCCGTGTCTTAGGCCGGGCGTTAAGAACCACAGCCGGTCGTCGGCGCACCGGATTTCAAAACCACGAGCGGCAGGAATACGTCGTCCACGATTTCCAGAATGCTGGCCCTCGAGAGGGGCTCAAGCTTCATGAGCAGGTCGTGACGCGCAAGTTCCACAGGGAGTGACGCGATCCGGGTGGTGATCCGACTCGGGTCGACCTCCCCGCGTTCGGCGCCGCGCGCCAGGATTGCAGACATCAGGCCCTCCTCCCCAATCCGGTTAGCCAAGTCCGCCAGACTGGAGTTGGATTCCAGCAGGTCGTCACGCATCGCGAACAGCGTTTTGAGCAAGTCAGGCTGCGCCCGCTGAGACAGGCTTTGGAGCAAGGCGATGGTCTCCAGCCGAACGCTTCCCTGGTCAGCTACGCTGATAGGGTTCCGCGCGATGTGACGGGCAAGGGCCGCCATGACCAGCTCTCTCCGAGTGGCCCACCGGCGATGAAGCACCGGCCGGCTCGTGCCGGCTCGCTTTGCCACTGCCTCCAAGGTCGTCTCTGCGTAACCTTTTTCAGTGAGTTCGGCCCAGGTCGCATCGAGGATCGCCTCGTCCAGGGTCGCGCCTCTTCGCCGCTGTGCGTCCGTCATTGAGCCCTCCAAATAAGATGCATTACGCATCTTGACGCCTGAGCATTAGGATGCAGAATGCATCTTATCAGATGGAGACATTCTATGCTAGATATTGATGGCCGGCGCCCCAAGATCCTAATCTCAGGCGCCAGCGTCGCTGGATTGACATTGGCGTATTGGCTCAACCGATTTGAAATCGACGTAACGGTTGTAGAACGGGCCTGCGGCGTCCGCAGTGGCGGCTACCCCATCGACGTACGCGGCAGCGCGGTTGGTGTTCTCGAGAAAATGGGCCTGCTCGATGCTGTGCGGGCAAAACACATCGACTCCCGCGCTGTCACTTTCGTCGACCACGAGGGCGAGGTCATTGGCTCCATCCCTCCATATGTCGCGATGGGCAATGACACGGGCCGTGACGTAGAACTGCCGCGCGGGGAGCTCACTGAGCTCCTTTATGGTCTCGTTCGAGAAACCGAGATCGAGTTCCGCTTCAATAGCTCGGTGTCATCACTAGTTGACGAGGGTTCGCACGTACTCGTGCAGTTTGATAACGGGCTGCGGGAATGCTTCGATGTGGTCATCGGCGCGGACGGTCTTCACTCCTGGACGCGACGCCTCACGTTCGGGGACGAGGAGCAGTTCAATCGCTTTATGGGCTATCAGTTCTGCATCTTCTCCGTTCCGAACGAACTGGGGCTAGCTCACGAAACCATCACCTATTCGGACCCCGGCCGAACGGCCGGACTGCTGGCAGTTCGGAACAGCCCTGAAACCTTCGCCTTCCTCATCTACAGCGCAGAGAAGCCCTCCCCCTCCATAAAGGACGAGGGCGCCGAACGGGCGGGAGCGACAGCCGTCTACGCAGGCGCGCCCTGGGTGATCCCGTCGATGCTGGAGTCAATGAGCAGCGCAAAAGACCTCTACTGCGATACCGTTAGCCAGATTCGCATGAGTAACTGGTCCACGGGGCGAGTGGGGCTCGTCGGGGACGCGGCATACGCGCCGTCGTTCCTGTCAGGACAGGGCACGAGTCTTGCCTTGGCTGGAGCCTACGTTCTGGCTGGCGAACTCGCCTCCAAAACCGATCCTGTCGCGGCGTTTCGGGAGTATGAGCGGATCTTTCGACCGTTCGCCGAAGCGAACCAGGCGCTCGCCGAGGACGACGCGAGCCGTGCGCTGTTTTTCCCTCGCACGACAGAAGACGTTGCGCAGCGCGACGCGATGTTAGGCCTCTTTGAGAGCGGACGAGAGCTGGAGGCGGGCGGCGACGCTGCGGCCGAAGCCTACAACTTGCTGCAACTCCCCGAGTACGACCTTGTCTCGTCTGACGACGACGCCTCGAGCTCCCAATAAACATCCTACTTGTTCGAGAATATCATGAGCAGACCAAAGGCGCTTGTTGTGGGCGCGAGCATAGCTGGGCCAGCGACAGCGTTCTGGCTTGTTCGCGCCGGTTACGAAGTCACCGTCGTCGAGCAATCGGCCGGTCTCCGCGAGGGCGGCAACGGTGTGGACATTCGATCCGAAGCCTTGGCCGTAGTCGAGCGCATGGGTTTGCTGCCCGCCGTGCGGGCGAAGGCCCTATTCACGAAGGGCTTGCGTTTCGTTGATCGCAACGACCGTGAACGCGCTCGAATGCCCGTCGCCAAGATGGAAGCGATGGTCAGATCTGAAGACATAGAAATAAAGCGCGGCGACCTTGCAGAAATGCTCTACCAGGCGACCCAAGCCAGCGTGGAGTATCTGTTCGGCACGACCATCACGTCGATTGCCTCACACGAGACTCACGTCGATGTTGGATTGTCTACTGGCACAATGCAGAAATTTGATGTCGTCGTTGGAGCAGACGGCCTGCATTCTCGTGTTCGGCATCTTGCGTTTGGACCTGAGCGGGCGTTCGTTCGCTTTAAGAACCATTATTTCGCCTTCTCGAACACCGCAGCTCCATTTGGCCTGACAGAGTGGACGACGTTCTACAACGAACCTGGGCGATCGGCATCTGTGTTCCGGCCTGCGTCTGGCCCGGATCACCTCAACTTCATCTTCCGACGCGACATCCCTTTGGCCTATGACTTCAGGGATGTGCCGGCACAGCGCCTGCTTTTGCGAGACGCGTTTACGGGGATGGGGTGGCACGTTGCGGCCTTGCTAGACGCATTCGATCGGGCCGATGATTTCTACTTCGACTCCATCTCCCAGGTTCATCTGCCCGTATGGTCGAACGGCCGGGTCGTGTTGGTGGGTGATGCGGCCTACTGCGCATCACCAGCATCAGGCGCCGGCGCCATGCTCGCTCTCACCGGTGCCTACAGGCTGGCAGGCGCCTTGGCGCAAGGCGTAACGACCCCGGCCCTGGCCGCTTACGAGGCTGCGCAACGCCCACTCGTAGACGCGAAGCAGAAGGCCCTGTTCACGGGGATCACGGTCCCGAAATCCCGCCTCGGGATTCTAGTCAGGAATCTCGTGGCGGCGTCACCTGCCCTGACCCTGTTGGGCAAGATTCAAGGGCCCGACAAACAGACAGAGCTCGAGGAGTACGAGTTCTCGAGCGTGGCTTGGTGAGCGCACGGACGGAACTCGTGCAAACCTTGAAAACTCAGATGCTTCCTCGCCGACGCCCGATCTGGAAGAGAGCCGCGCTGTGGACGCTGCAAGGCTGGCTTGCGATGTTCTACGTCGCCGCTGGTTTTGCAAAACTGACCGAGCCTCAGTCCAATCTGGACCTGCTCATACCCTGGTCGGCCTTCACTAACAGATCGCTTGTCAGCGTTGCCGGATGGCTCGAAATCATATGGTCCGCGGGCATGCTCTCGCCCCTGTTTTCGTCCAAGATATTTGGACCTGTAATGAGGGTGAGCGCGATGGCGATCTTCGTCTGGGCGGTTTGTTTCGCCCTGATCCACGCGTATCTGTCACAGGTTGGATTGGTCGCTGTGAACGTCATCTTGGCGGGCCTTTCCGGGGCCGTTATTCTGATGAGCCGCGACTGAGATCCTCCGCTGGAATTCGTCAGTCTCGGATCTCAGATCCACTCTCACCGGGCGCGCTAAAACACGTTCACGCGGATTTATCGAACCCGGCGGGATAAGAAATCACCCGAAGCTCGACGGCCGCCCGCTCACCGGCGGAGGCCGTCGGCGCGGTGAAGCCTGAAGATTTCCTCTTTCGCCTGCTGGGCGTCCGCCTTGTGACGGTGTAGCTCTGGCTTCGGCGGGCTCCGGCTCCATAAGACCCAGCCTTGAGCCAGGGGCGTCTATGACGCGGGCGGCGGTTGGATTTCGAAAGATCGGGCTTCCTCACAGAAGTTCCAAAGCCCGCCCCCTTCTTCCTTTCTCATGGATCGATGAGACCATCGCGAACCGCCTTCACGACGGCCTCAATCCGCGTGCGTACGCGAAGTTTCGCGCAGGCCTTCTCAAGATAGCTGTCGACCGTTCTAGGCGAGAGGCCGACGATTGCGCCGATGTCTGAAGAGCTCTTGCCGCGGCTAACCCAGTGCAGACACTCGGTCTCTCGAGGGCTCAAACCTGTCGTCGCCGGTCCGCCCGGCTGATGCAGTCCTTCCATCGCCACAGCCTCCTCAGGAACATTGTTCAGGTTGAGGAAGAATCGGCGTGGGTTGCAACGACAGTGATTTGCGGGCTGCCCGCGAGTTTTTTGCGGGCTGAACGGACGATCCTCGCGGGCGCACGTCCTCGGTAGGCGTTCCGCTCCACCAAGACGCCAACCCCGTCCCCCTTCGGCTTGCACACGGATTCGGATTGATTCATGGTGTCCGGGCTGGCGCACGCGCCGGCAGGGGCTTGGAATCCCCTGTGCGACTTCAAACTCAGGCGCCCTGTCTTCAGCGGGGACTCTCAGCTGCCATACCGGCCGACCGCGCCATCGCGCGCGCGGCGGGTCGACGGCCGGCGCGTGGATTCCAGACCTCTCGGACAGCAGCCGGAGAGGCGTGGTGAGCGAAGCTGAGCATCTATCGGTCGGCGCGGGAGGCGGTCTTGACCGTCTCTATCGCCGGTACGCGGTCTGGCTGCACCGGCGGATTCGCGCCAAGGTGGGACCTGACGCGGCGGCCGACGTCGTGCAAGACACCTATCTGCGTGTCGCGCCCTATGCAGCGAACGGCATTCGGCATCCGAAGGCCTTTCTCCTGCAGGTCGCGACCAACCTCCTGAAGGACCAGCACCGTCAGCAGATGCGGCGGGAAGGCTCGGGCTTCGCTGCGCAGGTCGCCCAGGCGGAGGCGCCCCCTCAGTTTGATCAGGTCCTGCTCGCCCAGATCGTGCGCGACATGCCGCAACTTTACCGGGCCGTAGCGTATGGGACAGAACACCCGCCGACGCGGCCCGTCCCATACCGTCGTCCGATCGGCGCCATGGCGCTCGGCATCGAAGACTTCGCTGAAGCAGTGATTGCTGTAGCGGATGCCGATAGTCACGCCTCTGGGGCGCGACTGGGTGACCATCCTAAGCGAAAACGGCTCGAGATGGTCGAACGTCAGCGACTGTCCTCCGACGTCGAGCGGTGGGAAATAGGGTGCGCCAGCCAAGGTCTAGAACTTCGGATCAAAACGGGGCGCCGCGCCTTCGGGAACGGAGAGCTCGGGCGAGAACGCTCGCCCCGCTTCCCAGGCATCGACGGCGTTCGACCACTGCTGCGCCATGTGGCGACGCTGAGCCTCGAACTCCGCCTTGTTGTAGACGCCCCGTGACGACCGCTCTTCATGGGCGAGACATTTCTCGATCCAGTCGGAGTTGAAGCCCATCTCGTGCAGCAAGGTGGAGGCCGTGCGACGCAGGTCGTGGACCGTGAACGGCTCGAGCGGCAAACCCCGATCCCGGGAACGATCGGCGATCGCCGTGGTCACCCGGTTGAAGGTGGCCTTCGACATGGGCGCGTCGGCGTCGTAGCGGGACGGCAGGATGTATTTGGAGTTCCCTGCACAGGTCTTCAGCGCGATGAGGATGTCGAGCATCTGGGTCGACAGATAGACGTTGTGCGGGCGCGAGCGTTTCATCCGCGCCTTTGGAATCGACCAAACGGCGTTGTCGAAATCGACTTCATCCCAGGTTCCATCCTGCAGTTCGCTCTTTCGCACCATGCTCAGGAGCACGAACCTAAGGCCGAGCCGGATGGTCGGCAGCGTCGCCACCTCGCCGAGCAGGTCGAGCATGATCCTGATCTCGGACGGAGACAGACTGCGGTCCCGGGGGCGGAAGGTCGCGATGGACGCCGGGCCAACCCCGTCAGCCGGATTGTCGATTTTCTCGCCGTGGAGGATGGCCCAACCGTAGATCTGTTTGACGATGTCCCGAACGTGGATGGCCGTGGCCGGCGCCCCCCGATCGACGATCGCCTTGCAATGGGCCCGCAGGTCATCCGGGGTGATCTCGGAGAGGAGCCGTGTCCGCCATTTGGGCAGGACCTCCCGATTGAAGATCGAACGCCGCATGTTGCGGGTGCTGTCCGCCATGGGCGCCTTGTCCATCCATGCACTGGCCACATGCTCGAAGCTGCGGGACTCCTGGAGCCGACGCTTCGCGCGCTGTTTCTCGATCGCAGGTGAAGCGCCCTCCGAGAGGGTCCGCTTGATGTCGAAGAGGCGTTCGCGGGCTTGGGCGAGAGTCAAACCGCCGCGTCCGTAACGGCCCAGCGTCACCGTCTCACGACGTCCGTTGAAGCGATAATCGTAGCGGAAAGAGATCGCCCCGCCGGGCGACACGTAGGCGTACATCCCGTCCCTGTCGGTACTCTTGTAAGCCTTTGTTCTCGGTCGCAAATTCTTGAGCGCAGCGTCGGTAAGCACGGTATAATCTCCTCTCTCGGCCAACCATCGATTTTGGTCGAGTTTCAGAGGGTATTTTCCTTCGTTTTCCATAGCTTAGGTGGAAACGATACCGTCAGAGGCCTCGACACGCCAATGACGGTATGGGCGGGATTCCTCCGGATCAATGCCGGCCGGCGCCGTCATCAGTGACGGCAAAACGAAAAAAGACCCTTCGAAAGGTATCGAAGGGTCCCGTAAGAATTCACAATGTTGTCAGCGCCTTACGGGTCACTTTCGAAGCGACATCGAAAGCTCCCGAAAGCCCCGAATTATTCCCACCTGCTGGTGAGGCCGCCAACGCAGAATGCCAGCATCGACGGGCGTCTCGCGTCGCTGCGACACCAAATCCGCCGGGATTTCGCTACCCCGTACCCCTAGACCGCCTCACCGTCAAAAACGAACCAACATCCTCTCATCTCCGAAGGCTTTCTGGCGAGAGCGCCGTCGCTTTTGGCAAGCGATGCCCCCTTCATCGCCGCCTGAGAAAAACCGGTTGCATGATGAAACCATGTTGGGCAATTGAAACAGGTTCTATAAAAAGACCAAATCGGGCGGGCGCTTATGAATGTGAAAACTCAAGTCGGTTCCAAAGGCCCTCTTCACGGCATCCGGGTAGTCGATCTTGGCCATTTCGTCGCGGCTCCGCTTGCAGCGATGTTTCTGGCGGACCAGGGCGCGGACGTGGTGCGGGTCCGGCGGCCTGACGCTCCCGTGGACACGCCGTTGGACGAAGTCCTCGACCGCGGCAAGCGCGTGGTGACATTGGACCTGAAAAGCGCTGATGGAAAAGCCGGTGCGCTGGAACTCTTGGCGCAAGCCGACATCGTTCTCGAGGGCTATCGGCCGGGCGTGATGGATCGCCTTGGTCTGGGGGCGGCCGCCGCGCGGGGCGCGAATGCGGACCTGATCTATATCTCCATGCCAGGCTTCCCGAAATCGGACCTCGCGCGGGCAAACCTGCAGGCTTGGGAGGGCCTTCTGGGGGCTGCGATCGGACTGCACACAGACGTGAGCCTGTTCCGCAACATGCTGGGCCTGCCGCCTGCCTTTAGCGCCTTGCCCCTGGCCTCGGTCTATGGCGCCATCCATGCGGCCAACGCCGCCGTGGCCGCTCTGCTGGCCCGCGAACACTCCGGGCTCGGCGACGCCATTGAAGTACCGCTCGCCGACGCCGCCATGTCGGCTATGGCAGGGATACTCTTCGAGGTGGAGGGTCAGCCCCGCCGATATGACACGCCCTTGGTGCCCAAGGTGGTGCGCCACGGCGTCTTGCCGGTCATCCGCGCCGCTGTGAAGCGATCAGGGGCCGCATCCCAAGGAAGAATCCTTAACCGCGCCGAGGCGCTGATGCCGCCTCTGTTTCGTACCTTCCGTTGCGGGGATGGACGGCTTCTGTTCATCAACGCGCTCGACCATGCCCGACAGTCGAAAGCGCTGCTGGAGTCGCTGGGCTTGCTGGATGAGCTTCAAGCAGAGGGATTGGTGCTGGGCAGCCCCTATGAGAGCTCGGGCCGGACAGACAATCTCAACAATATCTCGCGGCTCTCTGCGGCTTGGAAGAAGCGCATCGCAGAACGCATGGAGTCCGTCCTGGCGACACGCCCGGCCCTCGAATGGGAGGCGCACTTCCAAGCCGCAGGAGTGCCGGCCGGCGTTCATCGGACGACCTCTGAGTGGATGGGGCTCGCCCCTCTTTGGACGTCGGGGATCATCTTCGAGAATCCCTCGAGGCGGTTTGTTGCCGTGCAACAGCCAGGCCCGATCGTCAGTGTCGGACCGCCAGGCGAACAGTTGGCGGGCTCCCAACCCAGTCGCGCGGACCTCAATCACGTGCTGACGTCCTGGCCGCCTCGAACGCCCACGGCCAAGTCGGCGCCGCGCAAGGGCGGCTTCCTCTCAGGCACCAGAGTGCTCGATCTTTCGAACGTGATCGCCGGTCCTGCGGCCTCGCGGACGCTCGCCGAATATGGCGCGGATGTGATCAAGGTGGATGCGCCGGATCCTCAGATCGGTCCGCGGATGAGCATCTGGTTCGGGATGGACGTCGGCCAGGGCAAGCGTAGCCTGATTGTCGATCTGAAAACACCCGAAGGCCAGACGATCTTGCGCCAACTCGTCGAGCGAGCGGACATCGTGCTCCACAACTATCTTGATGACGCGGCGGAGCGGCTGGGAATTTCCGAACAGCAACTGCGTAACATCAAGCCGGACATCGTCAGCGTGCAAATCTCGGCCTATGGCGGGCCGAGGTTGGGCGGCTGGGAGGCCTATCCGGCCTTCGACCCTGTCCTTCAGGCGTCTAGCGGCATTCAGACCCGCTTTGGAAATGAGGGTCGGCCGCAACTGCATGCGGTGGCCTCCTGTATCGACTATCTAACGGGATACGCCGCCTCTTTCGGCGCTCTGACAGCGTTGTTTGCGGAGCGGAGAGGGGAGGGCGGCGCCCATGTGCGGACATCGCTCGCCCGATCCGCCTGTTTCGTTCAACTGCCCTTCGCAGTTTCCGCGACCGAGCGGGCGGCGCAAGACGGACCCTCCGGACAGGACGCCACCGGCGTGTCCGAAACGCATCGGATGTTTAGAACCTCGGATGGATGGATCTTCGTTGCCCCAGACCCGCGTAGCTCGCAGGCTATTCATAACCTGTATCAAGCTGCTGGCGTAGGCGTCGCGGGAGACCTGCCCAATGCGTTCCGCAAGCGGTCGACAGCCTCTTGGTTGAAGAAATTAAAAGCCGGCAAAATCGCGGCCCATCCTGTTCTGTCGCTTGCGGACATCCGCAAGCAATTTCGAACAAACCTCGGCGCAGACACGGCATTCGACACGTCCAAGGGGCCGTACCGGGTTCTGCGGCATCCGCATCCCAGCGGCTATCGGGTCTCGCTCATGGCGCCGACCTGGGTTCGTCCTGAAAGCAAGCCCGTCAGCCGGCTCTGGCCCGCCGTCGCCTACGGCGCCCACTCTCGGGCAATCATGGAGGAGGTCGGGCGATCACCGCGCGAGATCGACCAGCTTGTTGCCGATGAGATCATCGCGGAGCGCTGGCGAGGGGTCTCAGAATATCTGCCCAAATAGGTTCCGGACACTGGCGTGGGAAGGAGAGACGCCGATCCTTTTTGGCGTCCCTCGCGGACCAATCTCTGACAGTCCAGCGATCGAGCCCAGCATCCCATGGCGGGGGCGCGCTAGCCGACCTCCAAAAGGCGGATCGACCATACATGAGCTCGCTTGAACGGCGGGAAAAAGGGAGAAGGCCAGATGCCCAATGGCTCGGCGATCGAAGAGTTCACGGATTGGCTGGAGCGCGAGCGTGGCCTCACGTTCGATGACTTCGAGGATCTGCATCGCTGGTCTGTCGAAGAGTCCGATGTCTTCTGGCGTAGCATCTGGACATTCGACGGTATCGAATCTCCGGAGTTGCCGACTGTCGCGCTTTCCGACGACCGCATGCCGGGAGCTAGCTGGTTCCCGGGAATGCGGCTCAACTATGCGCGTCAAGTACTCCGTCATGTTGAGGCCGCCCACGCAGCGGGCCAGCCCGCGGTCATTTCTGAAGATGAACTCGGCGCCGCAGGCACACTCGACTGGCCGACCCTGAGGCGCCAGGTTGCTGCGTTCGCCCTGGCCCTCAAAAATCTAGGCGTCAGCTCGGGCGATCGTGTCTGTGCCTATTTGCCGAACCGGTCCGAAGCCATCATTGCCTTCCTAGCGACGGCGTCGATCGGCGCCGTCTGGAGCGTTTGCGCGCCGGATATGGGCGTGCCCGCGATACTCGATCGCTTTCAACAGATCGAGCCGAAGGTACTGATCGCGACCGACGCCGTCCATTACGCCGGCAGGACCGCAGACCGTCGCGCGACCGTCCTGCAGCTTCGACAGTCTCTGCCTACTGTCGAGAGCGTCATTGTCGTCGCTTCAGGTCTCATCGGTGAGACGATCGCCGATACCGTCTCGTTCGCCGATCTCGTCGCGCGCGATGACGCGCAAGTGCAGGGGTTCGAGCCCGACTGGGTCCCGTTCGACCACCCACTTTGGATTCTTTACTCGAGCGGCACCACGGGTCGGCCGAAGGCCCTTGTGCATGGGCATGGCGGCATCCTGTTGACCGCCGCCGCAGGGCGGCTGCACATGGACATCGGTCCCAGCTATGCGAAGCGGACCTTTGGCGAACGATTCCATTGGTTCAGCTCTACCGGATGGATGATGTGGAACGCCCAAATCGGGGGTCTTCTCAGCGGCACCACGCTCTGCATCTTTGACGGCAGTCCGGTCGGCGCCCGCGAGGCTCCGGATTGGGGCCTGCTGTGGCGATTTGCAGCTCGAAACAGAGTCACCTTCTTTGGGTCAGGCGCCCAGTTCTTCACCCTGTGCGTCAAGTCAGGGACAGATTTTCAAACCGTGGGCGACCTGGGCTCGCTGAGGGGCCTTGGGAGCACGGCGTCCCCTCTGTCGGCGGATGTTCAAACAGGGATGTCGGCGGCGATCGGGCGGCCGGATATTTGGTGGTTCAACAGCTCTGGCGGGACCGACATCTGCGGCGCCTTCTGCGCCGGCAATCGTCATCTGCCACCTTCCCCGGGCAAGATGCAGTGCCGGCAACTCGGGGCCGCGGTCGAAGCCTGGAATGACGACGGGGAAGCCGTTGTCGGTGAGGTCGGCGAACTGGTCTGCACCCGTCCCCTCCCATCAATGCCGCTTTACCTCGTCGGTGACCTCGAGGGTGTTCGCTACCGTGAATCCTATTTCGACAAATTTCCCGGTGTCTGGCGTCAGGGAGACTGGATCCGAATCGAGGTGGACGGGTCTTGCGAAATCTTCGGACGGAGCGACGCGACGATCAATCGTGGCGGTCATCGCATGGGCACGAGCGAAATCTACTCTGCCGTCGAACGGATGGACGAGGTTGCGGATTCTCTGGTCATCGACGTTAGGATGCGCACTGGCGACAGCCAGTTGATCCTGTTCTTGGCCCCGTCTCCAGGCGTCGCCTATTCGTCCGATCTCGAAGCCGCCGTGCGCCTGGCGATCCGCGAATCCCTGTCGCCGCGCTTCGTCCCCGACCAGATCGTGCCCGTGGGCGCGATCCCTCGCACCCTCTCCTCCAAGAAGCAGGAGTTGCCCATCAAGCGGCTGTTCGAGGGGGCTGCGGTCGAAAAGGTTCTCGACGTGTCGACGATGGCGAACCCCGAATGTCTGCCGATCTATCAGGCGCTGGCGACCCAGCATGTCGCAGACCATGGCACGCCGCTCTAGGAGACAGGCGACCACAGGAAACGGGCGAGTTGGGGGGGCGGCATGTGCCCGGACCCGCCCGAGTCCCGGACATGGGCGGGGTCGCAAGACGCCGCGCCGTAACGGCAGGATGGGTCGAATTTCGGCCGGTGCGGTTGCATGATAGGACCAGAAAAGCCTATTACTACGTCCTTGGCCACCCCGGCCGACGCGAAGGAGATTTCAATGACGACATGCAGGATCCTCGTCCAGAAAGGCCAGATTTCCCCGGATCAGAGAGCGAACCTCGAAGCGCAGCTGACCGACTTCTCGGCGACGAAGCTTGGCTCGCCGGCGAAGATTCAATGGCGCGAGATCGCGACCGGCAGCGGCTACACGGCGACGAAGCCGTCGACGACCTCCGTCGTCGTGCTGACGGCGGACGCCCCCCTCGAGCAGCCAGTTCGCGTCGCGCTGCTGCACGAACTGGTAGATTTCTGGACCAAGGGCGCCGGCTGCTCGATCGACGAGATCACGGCCGTGATCGGGGACCCCGTTCCGGCCTGAAGTCGGACACGTTCTTTTCAGCAAAAGGAGGGCGCGATGCCCCTATATCTGACCAACGGCGCGACCGGCGCGCTGAGCGACGAGGCCAAGAAGAAGATCGCCGACGACATCACCCGCATCCACTGTGACGTGACCGGCGCGCCGCCGATCTTCGTCCATGCCTTCTTCGCTGAAGGCGTCCCGGAAATGCCGCTCGGCGACAGGCGAGTGCTCACGTTCGGGTCGATACGATCCGGTCGAAGCGACGCGCAGAAGGCGGACATCATAGGCCAGGTCCGGGAGGCGATCAGCGGCCACACGGGATTCCCGCTGGAGGCGGTCGGCGTCATGATCTTCGATACGCCAGCGCATTGGGCAATGGAGGGCGGTGAGATCATGCCTGAGCCGGGCCAAGAGGCCGCCTGGCTTGCAGCGCATCCGGGCAAGTCGGAAGCGTCCATCGCCTAGAGGATCGAGCACCGGTCGCGACGCCTGAAAGCTCGCGACCGGCCGCGGTCATTCGTCTGTCCATTCGAGCGGGGGCGCATCCTCCGCCCGACGCATGCTGATCTTGTCGAGCGGCAAGCGCTCGCCTTTGGCGTTTCTTGGCCAGATCTGAGAAATAGGCCTTCCGGACCGAGCCTCGATGATCTCCGTCGAGGTGCCCTTGGCGTGCGGCGCCCATTTGTCGCCCCACTGAGACAGCGCGATCATGACCGGAGCGAGTTCGCGGCCCTGATTCGTCAGGACATACTCATCGAACGCCGAACCATTCGA